>Ga0315296_10000629_pt1 | contig 32040 bp, 27 predicted proteins | sample YL17G14_18_MG_FD_203921 | JGI IMG/M metagenome (GOLD analysis project Ga0315296, IMG submission 203921) | Sediment microbial communities from Yellowstone Lake, YNP, Wyoming, USA - YL17G14_18 | ecosystem: Environmental > Aquatic > Freshwater > Lake > Sediment | place: USA: Wyoming | collected... | reverse complement strand
GAGAATGTAGAAAAGAGGAAAAATACTCATGCTTGTAGTCGAAAATCCGAATCTTGGTTTTCCGATTTGTCTTTTTTGTCCATCCGTCAATAGTCTTTTTTTATCGGAACGATTTTGAGAAGGTAATCAATATTCTAAAAGGTCCATACAACTAGGAAAAATCTGAACGACTCAAACCCTCAGCAGTGTGAACCTCTACCAGTTTCATACCCTGAACGGTTTAAGTCTCTACCGGACTTAACCCCAAACGGGGATGAGTCCAACAACTACGCCTAAGCCTCTGTCTCTTTTGCCGCGAACCGGTAAAATTGGCTAACGGAAAAAATCCTCCACTTCCTTCTTAATTAACTCTAACTATATATCCTCATCTAAAGGACGATGGATGAAGAATCGCCTACAAATATCTTTCAAATTCTCTTGTTTTTAGATCACACTTACTCCGGTTACATTCAATACACGCCGGAACAAGGTTTCTCAAATAATCGGTTCCGCCTCTCGCAAGTGGATGGCTATGATCAACTTCCCAAGCTCCTCGCTCGCCTGGCTTTCCGTAATTCTTCCATGCGAGTTTCTTTCCACAATGCCAACAATACCCATCATTTTTGTCGTATACGTAGCTTAATTCTTCATCCGCGTAACCCATAATCCTTACCTTTGCGCAAAATAATTAACGATAGCGGCAATAAATGCAACAACATTTAACCCACGGGCAGCTCCTTGAATTAACTCCTTCCAATCCTTGTCATAGATTGGAACGCCTACAGCAAATCCATCTCGGTGTTTTGCATAAATGTAAACCATATCTCCAAAGTTGAAAACTTTCCCCGTCCATTCTTGGTTACTCGGTTGATTTGTTGCCGCTAAGAACGTATTGTAATCGAAAATCTCGTGTTCTTTATTAACGAGTCCCCTTGCTATAGCCACATCGTACAGAACTTCGTAAACTACGGCGGTGCCAAAGGGCTTTTCCAAAACCAATCCTTCGCCTTTTAACTCGGCAAGGTATTTTACTAAGGTGGCTTGGCTCATTCCTAAATCCCTCAAGATATTTACCTGAGTTCTTTGCAAGGGGTTGCGATGCGTTAGAAGATAATCAATAATCATCTGCCGTCTTTGTGCTTGAAATATGGAAGTTAGATTTGCAAGACCCATTGTTAATCAACTACGTTAATTGACTGATTCAATTATTTAAACGTTACTCTCGATAGCACACTATGGTGGAAAAGGGGATTTGTACCCTAATGGGTTCGGGTCTAGTGGCGGACTTAACCCCAAAAGGGTTTGAGTCCAACACCGTATTGGTGTGTGTAGTGCAGTTCGAACCAGCAATAGATGGAGATGTCCCCCCAAGCAAACTTCTTCCTCTTTGAGTTGGCATTTGTACAATGATAACCGTCCGCGTAACGTTGATTGAGAATTAGGGTCCAACAGGGCTTCATTCGGCTAATTGCAACAGTTTTTTGAGAATCTCTACTAGTTCATGTTTTTCGTTACCGTTCTGATCAGAGAACTTGTCCATTTCGAGTATTTCGCCAGCAGTCATAGCTTTGACTACTGGCTTTAGATGATGTCTCCAATCATACTGATTTGATATCTGTGACTTGACATCATTAAAATCTTCGACAGACACGTTCCTTCCCAAAACCCTTCTAATCGCTTCAGGATGGAGGTAATTCTCCATTGTCCTTTTCCGCAAGATCACAAATACTCCACCATCAGATTCGCATATAGTCTTCCATCTTAGAAGTTTCTCACTCAGTGAATCAGTCGGACTCTTTTTGTCGCTATCTATAACTACAGCGAATTTTCGGTTCAGCTTTTTCAAAAGACCTTTCTCAACGTAGAATCTGAGATTATCACCCGCCGCAAGTACAATACCAATATTCACCTCAGCAAAGTCCGCTGGCAGTCTTCCCGATGCTTTCAAAGTCTTTGTAGCGGTCTCGAGATAAGTCTCATCTGATGGACCCTCCACAAATACACATGCACTGAAACCAGCAATCTGATCACGCGGTAGTATGCCTAATTCCTCCACAATCAAATCAGCACTGAGTTGTTGCCCTTGAACAATTGATGCTTCTCCGCTTTGGCGAGAAACCAAAATCAAATCATCTTTGGAAGCTTCAGCAGCAAACACGGGAGAATGCGAAGTCATTATGATCTGATAATTTTTTTCTTTTAGTTGTCTGAAAGCATTGATCAAGTCCCTCTGGGCGCTAGGGTGAAGAAATGTTTCGGGTTCTTCAATTCCAAAGATTACACCCTTTTTCCCATTGCCTCCATGGTCAGCAAGATATTTCAGAAAAGCGACCATTGCGAGCCTTTGCACACCCAAACCGCGATTAGCCAGTGGAACTATTTTGCCAAATTGATCTTCCGTCTCTAGGTTTAGATTCACCAATTTCCTCCATGAAAATTCCGGGTTCGGAATTAGTTTGGTTATTGCCTCGGTCTGTTGCAGCAGGTTATCTTCGATCTCTTTTACTGCCTTGGATATGGCAATCTTTACTTTTTCTTGGACAATATCCGTCAGCTGTCTATCTATCTGTATTTGATCCACAATCATGTCGCTAAATGGATTTTGAAACTGAGCCTGGTCTGTACCTAGTGTCATGTATGAAGGAAAAAGCGCGAAATCTGGAAGAAGTTCTTCAATCTCCCTGTATGTATCATCGTCAGGAGTTATAGTTACATCATTTTCTGGGACGCTTTGTTTCTTGGCGTATTCGACTAACTTTTGGATCTTACTTTCATTTGTGATGGAACGCCCCGACTTCGTGAATGCGAGACCGCATTCATCACCGATCGCATTCAATTCTTTTTCCTTTTTTGATCGCAGATTTTGAAACCGTTCGTCTGTGAAGTCACAAACAATTAGCTTAAAATCAGGCTTTTTGCGACCTACTAAACAGGACTTAAATATTGCCAATTCGCCTGATTTAGACAGAAGTCTCTTGGCTTCAAGCATACTTCTTGTGTTGTTATCAAAATCGCAGAATCTGACCTCAATCTCTACAGGTGTTTCTTCTTCCGAACATCCAAGCGACAAGTCTGAGTTAACAATGGTTCTCTTTCCAAAGAAAAAACTCAGTGCATAGAGGATGCTTGACTTTCCTGCGTCATTCTTACCAATTATGACTGGAGTCTCGCTGAACTTAATAGCGGGGGTTGCTTTCAGAGCTCTGAAATTCCTTATGGTGACAGAACTGACTCTCGTCTCGAATCAACCCACCTTTCGCAACTTAAGACTAGCCTCAAACATCAGTATTGCGGTTGTGAGATAATAAAGCTGGTGTTTCTGAACTTGACATGACGGGGCTGCCCGTCCCTGAACCCATTTGGGTTCAGAACCCTACTCAACACAGGAGATTAGAGCTTACGAGGTACAGATGGCCAGCGCGAGAAAAGACAACGGTTTACCTTGCTAATTTACTATGCGAGTTTTTATCCAAAGCTGATCCGCTGGAGCCCATACCCAAACGGGTTCGGAACCAATCTCTCAGAAGCATTCACCACTTAAAATTTTCAATTCTTGGGAGACGTGAGTTCAAATCCCACTCCCCGCACCATCTTCGAGATGCTCATTTCGCTCAAATCGCGCTCATTTTGAGCGTAGAACAGTAGAAAATCGACTTCAAATCGTAGGCAACTTTTGATTTTACTTGAGCGTTTAAAACTGTCAACCGAATGCGTCGACATTTGAAAAGATTGAAGATTCTTTCGTTCTTCGGGATGTCCTTTATGAAATAAGGCAACATAATAATGAAGTCGAGGAGGGTTAAGATACTAATAACTTAGGCAGATCAAACCTTTAATAAGGAATTTTCATCAATCATTGTTGAGGTTCGGTTCTATGGACGACAACCGTCTTAAAGATTTAGAGAGACGTCTTGAACATCTAGAATACCGAGTGAAACTGCTGGCAGAAATCGCAGATTTTGAAAAACATCCTTTTATTTACACGGTTCTAGAGGCAGATTTAACTGAATCCCAAGTTAGGGCTATCTTTGACCAGATGGATAAGGCACTAAAAACAATCAAGAATGGAAAGCCAGTGAGTCATTATGAATTCGAGGAGAGAATTTACGAAATCGTTCCAAATCGACGAGGGAATTATCATTTTGCTGAAGATGTTGTTTCTACGCTGAATGATGAAGGGAGATGGGGTGAAGTTTACAAGCATTTGAAAAAAGATGGGATGAATATCTAGGGTAAACTATCGAAGGCGGGAAAACCGATTTTGACGCCTAAAATAAAAGAATGTGGAGAAAAATGACTATTAACTTTCAAAACATACGACCTTGGAAGGGCTCACAAGACGAAGCTTTCGAAGAACTCTGTTGCCAGCTTGTTGGATATGAGCCAGCACCCCAAGGTTCCATTTTCATCCGCAAGGCGCCTCCGGATGCTGGGGTGGAGTGTTTCTGGCAATTGCCTAATGGTGATGAATGGGGATGGCAAGCTAAATTCTTTCTTTCCTCACCTAACGCAAGTCAATGGAATCAAATAGACGACTCAGTAAAAAAGGCGCTTGAAAAACACCCGCGCCTAACTTCATATACGATTTGCATTCCTATTGACCGACAAGACCCTCGCACGGGTCAAGATTGGTTTATGGATAAGTGGAAGAAACATGAGGAGACTTGGAAGGGATGGGCGCAAGAAAAGAGCATGTCAGTCGAGTTCAATTATTGGGGTGCGTACGAAATTTGGGAACGTCTCAGTCGTGAGGAACATCGTGGCCGGCACTTCTTCTGGTTCAGCAAGGAATTGTTTACGCAGCAATGGTTTGAAGATCGTATTGAAGAAGCAGTTGCAAACGTTGGCCCACGGTATACACCAGAATTAAATGTCGAGCTCCCAATAACCCGTTTGTTTGATGGTTTGGGACGTACTTCAGAGTTCTACACTCGGCTGAAAGTTCTGTATGGAAAAATAAAGAGAAAATACACTAATGCTTTGTCAAGTAGAGTTGAAGGGTTAGCTAAAGATGAATTTGAACATCTTCGAGAAAGCATAAGTCCAGTTTTATCAATAATGGAAGGTATTGAAAAATCTGAAGTAAGTCCCATTAACTGGGGTTCTATAGTTGAATTAACTTCTAAGTCTATAAAATTTGCTAGGGATTGTATACAAAAACTAGAAGAGATACATAAAGAGCAGAAGCCTGAAAATCGCCATGAAGGTTTTGGATATGAACATCATTATTTGTTTGAATTGATGAGTGAACTCGGAAGTCTCTATGACTTTTCTCAAAGTAGCGAGGCTAGATTATCCAATTTACCAGCGCTTTTACTAATAGGTGATGCAGGCACTGGGAAAACGCACCTCTTTTGTGATGTCTCCAAACAAAGAGCTAGTTCTGGTCTTCCAACAGTATTACTGTTGGGTGGACAATTCATTAATGATGAACCTTGGTCGCAAACTATACGTCTGCTTGGCTTATCATGTACTAAGGAAGAATTTTTGGGAGCACTTGACGCAGCAGCCAAGGCACGAGGAGCAAGAGCTCTTATTTTAATTGATGCTTTGAACGAAGGTGAAGGAAAATATTTGTGGACCAGATTCTTTGCGGGAATACTAACAACCTTATCTCGTTATCCATGGATTGGCATTGCAGTTAGTGTGCGAACCTCATATGAAAAGATAGTAATCTCTGACGGGCTTATACCAAATAGAGTGATTCGTGAAATTCACCACGGCTTCGCAGACTATGAATATGAAGCCACTAGAACATTCTTTGACTACTTTGGCATTGAACATCCCACCGTACCTCTTCTAGTTCCAGAATTCCAGAATCCATTATTCCTAAAATTATTCTGTCAAGGGTTAAAAAATCGTGGTTTAACTAGAGTTCCGCCTGGTCTTCAAGGAATTACCGCAATTTTCAATTTCTTTATCGAATCCGTAAATGAAAAACTATCTAGACCAGAACAACTCGATTTTGACTCCAAATCTGAGATTGTTCAAAAGGCAGTAGATAAACTGGCTAAAATGATGGCCGATAGCAGTCGAACGTGGTTACCAAGAGATGAAGCACAAACTGTTGTTAATGACTTTTTACCTCATAAGGGATATGAAGATTCACTTTTTAGACATATGATCTCTGAGGGGATTTTAGCCGAAGATAGGTTTAGGACTGAGAACGAGGAATGGCGGGAGGGCATCCATTTCTCATATGAAAGATTCACAGATCACTTGATTGCAAACTATCTTCTAGATAAACATCTTGATCCTAAAAACCCCCCACATTCCTTTCTTGCAAATCAACCTCTTGGTTCCTTGATTAAAGACGAATGGTCATGTTGGCGAAATCAGGGTCTTATAGAGGCATTTTCTATCCAACTTCCAGAGCGTATTAAAAAGGAATTAGCCGAGGTTGCTCCTCACTGCGCAGATTATCGGCCCGTTCGAGAGTCATTTGTTAAGAACCTGATTTGGAGAAATCCGAAAGCAGTCACGGATGCAACCTTGAACTACATTAATGGGCATGTCATCAAATATGAGGATACTCATTATCAGTTCCTAAATGCATTACTAACTGTTGCTTCAAACCCTAACCACCCTTATAACGCTGATTTTCTCCATAAACATTTAATGAAATTTGAACTTGCGGAACGAGATGCATGGTGGTCTATCTTTCTTCATTATCAATATGGAGAACATGGGGCTGTTGACCGTCTTGTCGATTGGACATGGTCTTCTGAGGATAAAAGCCACATCAATGATAAATCGATACGGCTTTGCGGAGTCGCATTAGCTTGGTTCCTAACGACTTCTAATCGCTTTTTGCGAGACAGAGCGACAAAAGCACTGGTCACTATTTTAACAGATCGTATTCATATACTGCGACAGATTATTCATGGGTTTTTAGATGTCAATGATCCGTACGTTCTTGAACGTCTATTTGCGGTTGCTTACGGCTGCGCTTTGCGTAATACAAGTAATAAAACCCTCGGCGAGCTTGCGAAAGGTGTCTATGAGTGGGTATTCGTGGATGGGGAGCCACCACCTCACATTATACTTCGTGATTATGCAAGAGGAATTATTGAATTGGCGCTGCGTCGTGGAATTAAATTGAACATTGATGCGAAAAAGATCAGACCGCCGTACAAGAGTGAGTGGCCTTCATTCAGAATACCCGCTGAGGAGGAATTGAAGAAATATGGTGAGTGGAAAGAAGGTATGCCCGATGAAGAATGGGCACGTGTTCATCTATATAATTCTGTAATGGGTTTCGAAGACTTCGCACGATACATTATAGGAACAAACTCTGGAAGTTATGAATGGTCATCACGCCGTTTAAATGAGGAAAGAAAGCCATCTCGAAAGGAGATGTATGAAACCTTTGTTAAATACCTTACAAGAAAGCAGAAACATGCTTGGGTTCGTTATCACACCATAAGAACTAATGTTGATTTCTATCGAAGATCGGATCAGCCTCAAAGAATAGAGATTTTTAAACGTGAAGTTCCAGAGGAAGAGCTTGGAAATGCTGTTACAAGCTCTGAGCAAACTCTTCGGAAAGCACTCGGTAAGAAGAAACTTGAGATATTTGAGGAGTGGGTTGTACCTTATCTAAGCGATCCCTACAAAGATGAATACCGCTTTGATTTATCTATTGCTCAGCGTTGGATATTCCAGAAAGTTCTGAATTTGGGTTGGACTGTAAAGCGGTTTGGCAGATTTGACAGGAGTCTGAGTAGATACCTCCATTATGGGAGAAGCGCACATAAACCTGAAAGAATAGGAAAGAAATACCAGTGGATCGCATATCACGAATTCCTCGCACGAATAGCTGACAACTTTGAATTCAGGGAAGATCGGTGGTCTGATCGATCCGGTAAATATGAGGGCCCATGGCAAATGTTTGTCCGAGACATTGATCCTTCCTTCTTGTTAAGGAAAACAGAGCGTGAAGCTTGGCAGCCGCATACAAACACTTGGTGGTTTCCGTCTTCATACAATGCTTGGGATTCTAAACCAGATGATCTTGCATGGCTGAAAAGCTCTGAAGACCTTCCCACCGTTGAATCGCTCATAGAAGTAACAGATCCAAACGATAGCTCAAAATGGTTGGTTTTAGAAGCGTTTTATAAATGGGAACAACCAACTCCTCCAGAAGAAGAACGCTTTGAAATTCCAAGGCGAGAAATATGGTACATGCTGAAGAGCTACATTGTAAAAAAGTCCGATATAGATGAGTTATACAAGTGGGCTAAGAAACAGAAATTCTTGGGCAGATGGATGCCTGAATCTCGAACCTTGCACGAAGTCTTTTTGGGAGAGTTTTTCTGTTCCCCCGCATATGAATATCACTGTTCCCCCTATTATGGCTACGAAGAGTGGACTCGTGGGCAAGATCGCCTTATTCCTAAAGAAGTTTTAGTCACCGCCGAACAATACCTCTGGGAATATGGAAACTACGATTGTTCAATTGACGAAACTGTATCAATTTACCTGCCAGCCAAATGGCTTATCGACTATTTGGTCTTGCGATGGAACGGCGCTGAAGGACAATTCTTTGATGATGAGGGAAACTTGATTGCGTTCGATCCTTCGGTAAGTAGACTTGGTCCGGGGGCATTGCTATTAAGTCGGGATGCTCTAAAATTGTTAAATGAGAAGGGTTATAACATTCTGTGGACAATTATTGGTGAGAAGAACATTATCGGTGGTCCGATGACGCCAGATGCGTGGAAAGGCCGATTAGAAATCAGTGGGACGTATAGAATTCGGGGAAACAAAGTTGAAGGATCCAAAAACACCATGTTTCTTTCCAATTGAATGGGCATTTTTAATTTAAAAAAAGAGAAGGTTAAGGCATGCCAACGTGAACTTAGCAAACAATCGAAACCTTCATCTTTGTGGGTGAAATAAATAAAATATCTTTTTGATATCTTTTCGATGGAGGGCATTGGGCACCTTATCGTTTTGCCGGCAAAAGATGTTGACAGCATTATGTTAAAAACATATTCGCGAGAAATCCTTAGCCTGTTTAACTAGTATCATTTTGAAAAGCAAGCACGACGGGGACCATACCCAAAAGGGTTCGGGCCCAATTTCTCACCACTATTTCGAATAAAACTTTTCGTAAATATTCCGTAGCTATCATAAGTCTCCCCTTAGGAAACAAGTTCGCTGGGACTAGGACCCAAACGGGGTCAAGTCCAACTCCTCAAGAAGTATCTATTTTCCCAGCTGACCAATTTGAATGACGTACTCATTTATCCAGCCCATCGCAAACCCGTTAGCCACATCTCTGTTCGACCACTTGCATCCAACCTGAAGAGAGTAAACGTTTTCCGCTTCAACAACCACGCCTGTGAAGTAATTGCACGTCCGACTTTTTTGACGGCAAAGGAGGCCATACCCGAAGTGAAGGTAACAGCACGCTAAGAGCAGTCACGTTTTCGTACGCTTACATCTATGAAGATTGGATACTGCTTATTCTTTTCATCCATCTTCTCATTGATTTCTACAGTGACTTTGAATTTGCTAGTTTGTCCTGATTCTTCTAGTTTCTTGAGTTTTTCTACGAGTTTTAGATCATTTGTTTTGGGACACTCGTAAGGGTTACCGTTTTCGTCCAAAAATCCAATTACCCATTCTCCTTTTTTAGGTTCTGGTAACTTGGTGTGGGATTTTTCTCCGTGGTAACTCCCGTGGGATACGGTGACTGAGAGGATTCAAGGTGTTAACAACCGTGAGATGCAGCTACTGAGAGGAATGTCACTCAACTTTCAGCGGAGTGGATAACCTTTCCAAACTTTCAATAGCGAAACCAAATCCGCTATCCAAAAACGTAAAGCTCTTCCTTCTTGAGGTTGACTATTCAATTTCTTAGAAAGTTCATCATAGCCATCGTCATTTGGCAGTAAAATCATATAATCGTAAAAGTCAGGGCTAACTTCTTCAAAAATAGCTATTGGTGCCTTTCCGCTAGTGGGATACCTGTAAACAAGCGCTTTTGCTCCTCTGAGTTCAATCTTTGGATTTGCATTGATTTTACTGTAAACTAAGGTTCGTTCCTCAATCTCTTCAGGTTCTTCATTTGGCTGAACTTGACGCAAACGTAAAGTAGCTTGTCCACCACCTACAAGAGGCAGATGGAAAAATTTCTCAATGATTCTTCGCGTAAAATGAACCTGTGAGACACGTCTTCCTGCTCTGGGAATATACCTAACCAAAATTTGATGGTCAGCTACTTGTTCTGGTGGTTTTTCTACTTCAGTTTCTATTTCTACAACCACTTCCTCTGCTTCAGGTATCTCTGGGATTTTCGAAACATAGGGGGCGTGAACTCTTTCAGTTCCAAAAATTGGATTTTGTCTATGAGAAATGGCAGTCCTCGCCTTCAGAATCTTTTGAACCTTTCTTTCATCCGACAAGTAGCCATTATCGTTTAGAGTTTCAATTAGTTCAGGGGTCAATTGTTTTGATAGATTTGAAGGTCTGCAGTAATCATCAAACATTGCTCTAAACTCAGAATATGCTTTTGCTTGCTCAGAGTCTTTCAAGTCATATTCTGATGAAGAGTTAGTTTCGCAATTGGTGTACAATCCACCCTCAGTTAGGTTACTTGAACCTACAAATACTGTCGCCTTATCTCCTGCTTTTTCAAAAGCGTAAATCTTCGGGTGAAAGGTATAGCCAAGACACTCATTATGGTAAACCCAAATATCATCGCAGAGTGACTGAAGAAGTCGTAATCCTTGAACAGAAGTGTTTCGTTGGTCAATCCCTACGACTGCCTTTACTTTGCCACCTGTAGCTCTAAACTTTTCAAGTGATCCTTTGAGATGTGCTACACCAGTTCTTTTAACGTAGGCAACAACTATGAAGAAAGTCTCAAATCCATGTTTTTTATTCTCCTCTAATAACTGGTTAAGCTTGTCTCCAAGTTGGAGACTATGAGGTTGATTTAAGATTTTCAAGTTACCCCATCTTTCACAAATAAATCTCGATTGAATTGTCTATATGCATAGCTCAGTTTTTAAAATTATGCATGACTCGGCAAATTGGTTTATCCCTGTCAAACTTTTGCCTAGAAAGCACTAAGTTCGGGTTCGCGAAAGACCTATGCCTTTCCTATTATTTCGCGTAGAAAGCGAACCTTTGGTCCTCTTGCTTTCCCACCATTAGGTTTTGCAAAAATCAAAATGTACTCATGAACAGTCTTGAACAGGAAATTTGGTGGAAACGGGTAGCTACCGAAAATTGGTCTCTGGTGACCATAAGAACCCCACTTACCTCCTGTTCTATCCTTATCCCAAATGACCTCCTTAACCATCATATACCCTATGCTTCTCAAGATATTCGTAAAATCTGCAGCGAGAGGAAATGTAAGAAGTCCATGCTCAGTGAATTGATTTACGTTTGCTGTTACTACACATATTTTTCGACCTGGTGACAGCACACGGTAGCACTCTCTGAATACCTTTTCAACTTCTTTTAGGAATAAGTCATACCTGTCTATTTTTCCTAGGTTTTCCTCCTTATCTCCATAATCGGCTTTGTTCCAGTAGGGCGGACTGGTGATTATCAGACCTACTGAATCGGCTGGTATGAATGAAAGGTCTCTGCTATCTGCGGTTTCAGCGATAATTTCAGCATCAGTAGTAGTCTGAATAGCTCGAATTGTCTTAATGTAATCTGGATTCTGGTCAATACAAATTGCATTTCTACCTAGTTTGTTCGCAACTCTTGCAGTGGTTCCAATACCAGCAAAGGGGTCTAAGACAGTTTCGCCATAGAAACTGAACAACTTGATTAAACGGAGTGGTATTTCCTCTGGGAAAACTGCGGGATGTTGAGGGTCTGAAACATTGGCGATATGCCATACACTTTTTGTAAACTCTCGCCACTCTTCCTTAGTTACTCTGCTTCTCTCTTTGTTCTCTTGGTTTTCTATCTGAGTTGTAACCACTATTGTTTCCCTTCTGTTCTTATTTTTTCCATTATTGGACGTAATCGGAGTGAGTTGACCCTGCCCGCCTCTATGGTTTCAGCTACAAACCGCTGAAGCGTGAGAAGAAAATCATCTGGAAGGTTGTATGCCTCAATTAGCAACTTGTCTATCTCCTCGATTATAGCTGTGCAATCATAGGGACTGTAGCTCAGAGCTAAGACTCCCGCATTGAACTTCTTTATAGGATTAACTTGCAGTTTTTCCCAAAGTGCATTAGAAAGGCGACAGAGCTTTTGGATTGAAGCCTCCGAAAAAGCTGTTGGGTGAATTGGAAGTCTTGTTAAGAAGTTTCTATTTAGATGGAATCCATCCCCTTCAACACGCCATAACCAGTAAGCGACATGGCTTGAAGCAACGGCAAACCCAAAATCTGCTTCAATCGGGCTTAAAAATTCCAAACAGTTGAATGTGCTACTGATTGACCTATCGACGCTAGGAATCATCGGAAAATTGCGGAAAATTGGTATCCAGTTGTAAGCTGTGGAACGGAAAAAGACGCGGGAATCATTAAGACCTTTGCTTTGACTGCAAAATGGTTTCACCAAGGAACCTAATTTCTCTTTTTGAGATATGAGCATTTTATAAACCAAGAGTTCTTGTTCCGAACCTACCTTTGGAACCAAATGCTCAATTGATATATCTCTCAACTCGGTGAATGTGATATTGGAGAAAAGTCGTTTACGGTTTTGGCTATTCCACCTTTTCAAGTTTGTAGTCGCAATTGACTTCTCTCTTGCTGAAAACTCTGCCAATGCTATGCAGTTTCTGGTCTTGATGTCGTCACCAAATAGGGAATCAGGGGTTCGGTCGAAGAAACCAAAACGCCAACTGCCTCTCGTCATTATTGCTCGTCGCAATACTCGAAAGTTTTTGCCTGAGTGATATGCCATTGATAGCGGCAAAACCATACCCGCTCTTGCATATTGTTTGTTAGCAAAAGTCCACATCATTTTTACGAATGGTAAATATGCTGTGGCTGAGTATGGTGGGTTTCCCATTATAGCAGAGAATCCTTCAGTTATTTCAGGAAAAACATCACAGAGGCTTTCTGTTCCAAACCATGAATATGCATTTTGTGTGATAGAAGAGGTTACATCCGAATGCACAAATTTGTTGGAGTTGAGAAGGTTTTTGCGGATTTCACTTCGCCTATATCTCTCTGGTTTAGGTGTGGATTTGTCTGAGTATCCAGCTATCAGAGTAGAATCTGTAACTGCAAGGTTGCCTCGGATTGCTTGCCAAACAGACCATGGCGATAGTCCTTTAATTGTCATTTCACCCATGCAGTCAAGTAAGAGTGTGAATGCACAAGATTGAACCGCTTGGTGGCTAATGTCCATGCCATAGATTGCTTGAATTCCATTTAACCTCGGAAATTGTTCATCGCTCTCTTTTAGAGACTGCCTATCGCTATGCCAACCCAAAACAGCACGGAGAAAAGCTCCAGAACCGCAAGCAGGGTCAATGCAATTTAGACTTACTGGGGGATAGTCTGGGGCATTTTCTGTTTCCCATGGCTTGAGAACTTCATGTACGATGTAATCACAAACGTCGGAAGGCGTGTAGTATAAGCCCAAATATCGCTTTATCGGAACATGATTTCGTGACCGAAAGACTGAAAGAGTTTCAAAAATCTCTACGATGTAAGGAAACAAATCTTGGAAATCGTTATCGTACACAAAAGAGGACAATGTTGCACAGATTTCTTTGGAAGACCAATTTTCGCAGACTTGATTTATTCTGGGCAATTGAGGTGGAAAGCGTTCTCCGAGAAACCACTCCTCAGCTTCACTGAGTGTGTTGGGCTGTCCAGTTTTCTTTGTACACTGTGAAATCATCCATATCGAAAGCATGGCTGATGCTGCAAGCTTCACTCTTTGCTCTTGTGTCGGTTTGGTTTCTGAACTTATCATTATCGGAGAAAAAATGTTGTCGTAGGCTACCGCAATTTTGTCTCGGTCTTCGCTATTTGCGGAAACTATCATAGCGTTATACGCGCTGATAAGTGGCTGTGTCCATTTGGCAACTGTTGACCAAACTGTGCGTCCGTAGGCGGGCATGGAAAGCTTCTGTTCCAGCGGCTCTTCACTGTAAGGCATACTGATCCGTCTTCCCCTCCTCTCTTAGATTTTGCGTCTCTCCCTCTGCTTCTTTGATTTCTTCTGCCTTATGAATACCTACTTTTCCACTGGAAAAGGAGAAACTTCCAGTTGAGAAGCAGAGGGTCACCATTTCATGCCTCCGAATTGGGTGCTTTTCCGCTTCCGAGTTCAACAATCAGCCTACTGTCTTTAACGGTAAGGTCTAATTCCTGCCCACCTTTCCAACCCAATTCGGTGATTGCCTCATCTGGAATTACGATTACATGCTTGAAGTGCTTTTTACCTTTGTAACTATACGCTTGTTGCTTCTGGAGTTTAGCTTTCATTTTCTTTTTCCTCTTTTTGGTTTTGGAAAAGGTAGGTTATGACATCATTTTCCGAGTAGTCTTTTCTATCTTTCAGCTCTCTTGTGTCTTTCAGCAAGAGTTTCGCTTTCACTTGAAGTATCTTCGCATAGTTCTCAAGCGATACTCTGATGGTTCTGCCTTCAGTTGTTGTTTCTCCTGCCGTTCCCTTCGTCACTTTATCACTTTGTGATGTTTACGATTTTGTGATTTTATCACACATGCTTAATGGTACCATAAGGTATTTAACACTTGCGGGTGTCATGTGGTGTGTGGTACCACAATCCTTATACGCTTGTGGTACCATAGCAGGTATTGGTGCTGTGTGGTACCATGAACGCAATAATGAGTCCAAGAGAAACCCGCGGTCTCAAAATCGCGGAAGCAAAACAACCTCAAATAACTCATGTGGAAGAGAACTTTTACACGGTTAAGTCTCAAAGTGGGAATGGCGAGTACGCTGTTTCAATGGTAGATAGTGAATGGATTTGTGAGTGTCCAGACAACGCTTATCGCCATGTGAAATGCAAACACATCTATGCGGTAGAGTTTTCAAAGTCGCTGAGAGCAGAGGTAGCAGTAACCAGAGTTATACCTGAAATGAACATTCAGAACTGCCAATATTGCAGTTCATCGGACATAGTTAAAGACGGAGTGCGCCACAACAAACACGGAGATTTACAGGTCTATCTTTGCAGAAGTTGCGGTCACCACTTCACCCTGAACCTCGGTTTCGAGCGCATGAGGGCAACACCGCAAATAATCACTTCTGCCATGCAACTTTACTTCACAGGAGAATCATTGCGGAATGTTCAGAAATTCCTTAGACTGCAAGGCGTGAAGGTTAGCCACGTTGCGGTTTTGAAGTGGATAAAGAAGTACGTTAGGCTCATGGAAGGCTATTTGGAAAACATGAAACCTAATGTTGGGGATACTTGGAGAGCTGATGAGCTGTACGTGAAGGTGAAAGGTAATATGAAGTACCTTTTCGCCATGATGGATGATGAGACTCGGTTCTGGATAGCTCAAGAAGTGGCAGAAACCAAAATGAAACATGATGCAAGAACGCTGTTTTTCAGAGCTAAACGACTAATGGGTAAGCAACCTAAGACGCTCATCACTGATGGACTTCCAAGTTACTCTCTGGCATGTGACCAAGTTTTCGACGGAACAAAACACATACGCCACATCCGATTACAGGGAGATAAGAACAACAATAAGATGGAGCGAATGAACGGTGAAATCCGAGACAGAGAGAAAACAATGCGAGGACTAAAGCGGAAACGTACCCCGATACTCTCAGGGTACCAGATTTACCACAACTATATCCGACCTCACGAAAGCTTAGACGGAAAGACTCCCGCTGAAGCTTGCGGGATAAAGGTCGAAGGCGAGAACAAGTGGAAAACTCTGATAGAGAATGCTTCTAAAGTTTCTCACTCTTCATAACCCTTCGAGCGGTGGAAAACATCAAAAAAGACAATGGAATTGTTGTTCTTAGAATCACAACCATAGCATTGATTTAGTCTTTCATAGCCCTTCTGTTTGCAATCTTCACAATACGCATAAGGCATTCTATAATCTCCAACACGCATTTTCCATTTGCCCTTTAAATCGGCAATGTACTCTATGGGATTTCTTGGTTTTTCAGTCTTCATTTCTTCAATTTTTGCTTTGAGACGTTCGCGTAAATTGCCGTCTTTTTTAGTGAGCTTTCTGAAGTGTTCTCCAAAATCATCTGAAAAGTGCGCTTCGTACAATCAAAACACTTCATCCATGTTAAGAAGTGGTTTTCTTTTAGCACTTTCAAAAGCGTGTATTGCAGACCCATAAGCCTCATCGTCTAAGTACACTTCTAAGGTTGCAAGCTCTTCAGGTCGTATGTCAAATTCGACTTTTGCCTTTTCGCTTGATAACCTGAATAAGATTATTTCCCCGATTTCTAACTCGTCTATCTTCACACTTTCTAGGTCTGGGTGTCCTTGTTGATGTACATCTTCAACAAGTTGAAACGTATTAAGGGAAGCGTATTTGCTGTTAACGGCAAAGATTTTTTGAGTGAACCTATTGTTTCTGATGAATAGGTCACTAAAATCGTTTAGAAGTTTCCTGCCAAAGCGAGAGCTTTGAAATATTTTTCCCTCGGCGTATCGGCGTGAATCAATAAGTTTTTGTTCCTCTAGCCAATCTGCATCTTTCTGCAATTGTTCGCTGTAAGGACCGTATTGTAATTTTTTGAAATCATAGTTGAAGCCCTTTTCTTGGTCTTTTTTCATGCTTAACTCGGATAAGTAACCCAGTTTGTGTGCTTTGGTGTCGCCTATTGCGTTAAACTTCATTGCGTCATAAAGTAACCAGAGAAGTAACAGACGGTCAGAAAGAGTTTCTTTGAGAGTCCTACTGCTCAATATTATTACCATACCCAATCAATCAAGAAAAGAAGATAAACTTTATGCACGTTCACTAAGCAAAACAGAAGTGCTGTTTGTTAGATGCTCTCGGTATCCTCGTAGTAAGATTGCATCGAAAGTTTTAAGCCATAAGTCCTCATAGAGTGCTATTGAGGGTTAGTATGTCAGAAGAAGTACAGATTCGCATTTTTTCTCTTTCACGCGTGGAATTTGAAGCAGGAAATCTGGGGAATGCAATTTACTGGCTTATGAAGAAGGGTGACAAACCTTACTATTTCCGAGAGATGACACCAAGAAACTTTCCAGCTGGTTCGATTGTTTTGTTCAATTTTGAAAGTCAAATTTTCGGGCAAGCAATAACTTATGAAGCTATCAGGAAATTTACATCGGATGAGCAAAGAGATAATGAGGCTAAAATGGGCTATCCGTATAAAGCAGCAGTCAGGTTTGTACAATCTAGCATTGATGTCTTTTGCAAGTATCCATCTAAAGAAGAAGTTGAGAAGATACTCGGAAAGGGATATTCTCGCAATTTCACTATCCTTAATTGGAAGCAGTATGAAGAAGTTTTGAGGTTAGCTGGAAGAAGACCATGAGTAAAGTGTATCCCACGAAAGTTAACACCCAAAACAGCCATCCAACGTCAGTTAACAGAAAAAGGCATCCAACGAGAAGTTACCAGAACCCTTTTTTACACTCAAGGACGTAGTCTAATTCAGCTTCGTAAGTCCATTTTACTCGCTTCAACATCCATCCTCCTATTTCGCCCTGGAATTCATCAATATTTACCGAAAGCTAAATAGACTTTGCTGATGGTTATACCCAAATGGGTTCAAGTCCGCGAGACTAGGACAATTAGAAAGCATTTCGCAGGATTGCATCCGATTGATAATACACATATGCATGGCATAGTTCAGTCACTTGACACGATTCTCATGATTTCTCCCGCAAATACTAGCTTTGTTCGGGTTTATGCAAAAAACGATACAGCATCCATGCATTCAAACATACCTCGGATTGATGCAAATGCTATTATGTTTGTTGGCTCTTTGGGAGTCTTCCACGCCGTTTTTGTGCCAGACTTTTCCAATCAAAAGCTAGGTCGGAAATGGCCAATAGATCAGCGATTTTCTCGCTTAATTCATGCGGGTCCGACGTGAGATCCTTCCATCTATCTACTGCCATCTCCTTGCAATAGCAGTAATTGATATATCTATACAGAGCTTCATCGCCCCGTTCTGCCGCTGCTTTGAAGTCCTTATGTTGATTGTTTATTTGAACCATGTTCATACTTGAGACAAACTTGGAATGTATTTCATTTCCAAGAGGGTATTCGTCATAAATAGGCGGTTTATCGCCACGAGGAGGCAAAGGTGGCTTCTTTGGAAGTTGACTCACTATCCAAATATTTGTGGAAGCAGTCTTGGCAACTGTTTTTTCCTTTCCTGATTCCTCCAGGTATTGAAAAGCAATTGCAGTAATCGTAGCTATAGTGCCTTCCTTTTTGCCTGCTTGGAAAATGCACGTTCGATATTGGTCCCTAGTCAACAACCCTACGCTGGAAGGTTCGACCTTCCAGTAGTATATCATGTCAGGATCAGTCACTGGATTCTCGTTCATATCGAAAGCTTTCGCTGTAAACGGTTGAACTGAGCGGCATTGAACTCGAGTATCTTGTGGGCTAATTTCCAACCGATACATTGGCCCAGGTTCCACTTTCTTTTTTTCTTCTTCCTTCTCGGGTTTTTTTATTTGCCCTTCCTTCTTTCGCTGCCATTCTTCAGGCAATTTGCTCAAGATTTCCTGCCAAGTTTTCTGAAAGGTCTCATAGAATTTCTCTCTTTGCCATTTTCTTCTACGGGTTTCAATCTCTTCTATTTGCTTGCTCAGTCTTTCAGTGACTTCCTTCATCACAATGATAAATGCCCCAAAGAATCCATCATTCTCAAATGCGTTTCTCGATGGCGCTATATTGCCCCAAGGATAGTCGACTTGTCCATAGACTTTCTTGGAGTTCCATGGGTATATATCAAGCTCTTCAATCTGCGTTATGTCATCATAGACTTTGGCACCTCTCGCAAAAATAGGGACCTTGTATTCGTCCGGTTCTACTGCTGGCGGAAAAAGATAGATTTCTAATTCGATGCTGCCAAATCCGCCCTTTGTATGATATTTATCTACAGGAAAGTGAGTCCCCTCATACTTCATTGGCTTAACAGCGAATTTTTTTCCTCGGTCATGAACCTCCAGATTCACACCCGTTTTCATCAGCCTACTCCGACAAGCTCTTGCAAGATACTTCTGAAGACCCGTCCCTGTAACTAGACCCATGCGTGCTTTCTCAAGTTCGTCAATAATCACGATGCATCCAGAGCTTTTGGCAAGTTCTGGCGGAGACTCTACGTTATCTGTAATTGTGGCTTCTCTATTGTATCGTAACCATACCATTTTAGAGCAGTTTCCGACTATTCTGTTCGGAAGACAACATCGACTGAAAACCGTGAGGCGATTTCCTAGAGCCCAGAAACTCAGCAGCCCCAAAGCATACTGACCAATTGCTGTTCCCTCATCTCTTGCTTTTCTATACTCATCTAAGATTTTTTTTATTGAAACGCCAATATGCTCAACAGAATATTCGAAATCTGGATTGCCCGAAGCTATGTTACATTCCCAACCAAGGGCATTGTCTACTACTTTTATTTGGTCTGAACTGCCATTTTTGCCTATTTCGACTCTAACGATCTTTCCCTCTGTAGGGGAGTATGTTGCATCGCGGGCGAACGCATCGATCGCATTGTCAACCAGCTCCTTTATGCTGCGAAGCGGGTTAGTGGATTGCATCCTGCCTATATGTTCAATCAGAGTCCAATTATCTGGCGTGCTGAATCGCACTTTTCTTTCTTCAAGCTTTTCCTGCTGGGGCATTCTCGTTTTCCTCTTTGCTTTTCAGCTTATAATCAGAAAACAGAAGCCATCTTTGGAATTGATCTTCATCATACAACGCTCTCAGAAGAGTGGTGACATATCCAATATCTTCGCCAGGAATTACTTTCCTGAAAATCCTTCTAACTGATTCCGGTTTTTGTTTGAAGAACTCCAATTCATCGGCTAACTCAATCAGCAGTGTCTTTATTCTTGTTGCTCTTTCAGAGGGATTATCTCCAAATTGCTCTATTATGTCCCTATCTCTTGGATTCTGCTGAGAGATCTTCCTTTGTGATTTTCTTGACTTGAAGTCCCCGACTATTGGTTTGAATGCTTCCAAGCCTGTGGCTTCGAACAGCTTTGCTCGCAATTCCGGGTCAACGGCGCGTTTCTCGCCGCTTTTTATGTGACGAAGGTAGTCCTCGGTTATTTTCAAAGCTCTTTCCATAGCAGCCCAAGAACCAAACCTCTTCTGTGATGAAAACCAACTTCTGAGAGCAGCAGCTTCCTGCTCACGTTCTGAACTAGAGTTTTCCAATTAGTTCCTCTCCTCTTTCGGAGACCACGTATTTTGACTTCTGCGCTTGCTTTTCTATCTTTAGAAGACCCAATTCGATGAGTCTACCTGTTGCACCTACCTGCATCGTATTAGCGACTTTTTCTGAAAACTTGAATCCTAGGTCTCTGCTTTTCAGAAACTCGCTGATTCTGTCCTTCAATTTAGTTGGTGTGTCCGCGCCTTTTTTTATGAAGGTTAAGGTGAATGATAGGAAATCGTACTCTCCTGGTCTTGTTGATCTGATGTGTTCAATCAAGAAAGATGTCTCTTCATTGGAAAAAGGGGAAGTTATCTGTTTTCCATCCAAGAAGAAATCATCAATCAGAGGTGAATGTAAAAGAGCAAGCTTCAATCCAGATTCTGTAAGTCCGATCACTACTGCTCCTTCATCCGTTTCTTCTATGTTTGCAAAGGACAATCCGGTCAAAACACTGTCAGTCCATTTCTGCAAGGGAGCCTTTCCGACATAGTAGTTCAGAAATCTTTGTTGACTCGAAGGTTCTCTTTTTGGAAATGCTACATAGAGTTCTGTTCCACGAACTCTGCTTGTCTTGTCTTTTTTCTTTGAAAACAGTCTGAATTCAGTCGCTTTTTCCGCGGTTTCTGCACTGAAACGTTTCAGGTCTATTGACCTCTCATCAGAGCCAGTCAGACTATTCAGAAGGATGCGCAAGACAAACTTTGCAGGCGCCAATCTATTCACTTGTCCCCAGATAGGCATGTTTCTGACACTCTCCTTCAAAGGCGACATACCTAATGCCCGCGGTTCCTGTTGAGGAATCGAAAGCTGCGGTCCATCTGAATCTGGGATGACCTTGGCATCTCGGTCTTTGACAGTTGCGATTCTTCCTTCTGTTTCTAACAAAAGTTGATTTCTTACCGCAAGTTCGACAAAGCTCTCTATCGAAGCATATCTAGCTCCCTTTACGAGAGACTCTATTTTTTGGTAGGTCTGATTGTCTACCTTAACGAGTACTATGATCTGCTGTCCCCTCACAGAATACCTGCACGTTATTACTTATAAGTTTTTCTAATAACTCTTACGTTTTAAGAGCTAAACATTAATGTTATTGGATTATGTTACAGGGTGTGCTATTGCGACCTGAAAAATGCCTTACCAGAGGTTTGCCGACTATAGAATCGAAAGGACACAATCCATGTTTTCGGACTTTCTAGCGCCGATGCTCACTCCGCATTCAATGATTTCTGACAGACAAGGTGGATGTTCAACGCCCATGTACGACCATTGATAACCCGAGAAAAGTCGATGATTGCATCGATAAACTTTTTCCCATGCTAAAAGTCATCAGAAGAGTATATTGCCGCCATAATAGTGCGCTGGAGATATACCGAGCGATCATATTCTGGCAGATCCGAATCTCAGATGGTTCAGGCTTCTACGGGATTTGAACCCTTCCTGGTTCAAGCCGTGCTGACTCGGCATATTATATGGCTAACCATCTTGAGGAGCCAGTAGAGCCCATTTGTCTTTGTATTTCTCTATTTCACGTTTAAGCTCTGGTCCGTACGCATTCGGTAATTCTATCATGCCTAATTCTCTGCATCCAGCCTCCAGACCTTGTTTATCCGTCCGATTCAAATATTCTGCCACGATTGCAGAAGGTACTATAAAATATTCTGGGGCTTCATTTTCATTGAGATTGACAAATACGTAGAAAAGGTTCTTGCGATCTAATGTTTGGGCACTCTCGCCTAGAATCCAACTTCGCCAGTGTGCGCTCGACTTGACTTGAATCTCGACGACGAGCCCCTCCTTTGAAGCTAAAACATCTATCCCCTTTGTATTTCGAATCGTCGGCAAAGCAACCCAACCTCTCCTTGAAAGTTCTGCAACGACAAAATGAACCCCCGCGGCACCCACCAAGGCTTTTTCGCTCGTACAATAGCCTCCTTTCCAAACGTTTTATTCAATCTAAGTGGTAACCTAGCTTTTATTAACTTTTTCTAGCTACTTTTTCTCCCATTCTTCCAACAGCCTCAGCGTCGCCTTCGCCTTCAACGTGTTCGCGAACCGGAAAAACTTGGCTCTGCCGCTGTTCCTATGCTGAACTAATCCTTCCTCCTCCAACAGTTCTAGATGCCCCAACGTAATATCATAGTTAACTCTGAGCTTAGCCATTATCGATGAAGTGTTCAGTTGACCGTACAGGAACAGCAGCTTCAAGATTTTCATCCTTGTCTTCGAACAGAAAACGTCTTCCAGATTCATGTAAACTCACCACTTAGAAAAAAGAGGGATGAGTTTGCCTGGATTTGCTTTCCACTCAGAAAACAGGAAGGGATGCCGAGGGGATTGGTGGTGCTTGATTGGCCTTTTTCCGGGGAAAGCAAGGCTCGCAAACTCCGAACACCATTTCTCTAAAACGGCTTAAAAGACAAACGAGGAAACAACTAGCCTGCACCGGGCAGAGGGGGGTTAAAGTGAAAGAACAAGAACGTGAGCATTTCACGCTTTTGCAATTGTCCTTAATCTATTTCGGTTTCATTGCTTTGAGATTTCACTTGGTTCATGACTCGTCTGACTAAAATGTAAGTTATGACCAAATCGACTGCAAAAACGACTACAAACAAGGCCATCACGTTTTCAAAGGAAGCGGTAACAAGGTTCAGTTTTGAGAGTGTCCAGAAGGGAATTATCAGCACAAAGTTGCAGAAGCCGGAAACGTAGAAAATGTTCTTTGTTTTTCCCGTGCCATAGAAGAGGCTCCTTAAGACCATGCTTAGCGCAAAAAGACAATACGGTATGATTAGCCACCAAAAAGTGGCCGTGGAATAGTCGACCATTACTGGATTTTGATTGAAGAAACTCGAAAGACCATTCCATAAAAATGTTCCACCAAAAGAAGACCAAAATGAATGATACCTCGGGAATGATGTTGGTTTTGTAATATGATTACTGAACTTGAGAAGTCACCACTATTATCATCATAGGAACTTCACTTTTTCCTTTCTGAACCGTTCTTCTTTTCCTTTTATTATGACTGGCAGTTGAAGATAGCCTATTTTTCGCCTCTTTACATCTGAAGCCTTTACGATTATTGTATGTTCCGAATTCCCAAAAATTTCAGCGTCTTGAACCGTTCGATCTAACCGTCTAACAAGTTGCTTAATGAACTTCGAAACGGGTAATGCTTCATTTGGTTTGAACTCTCCTTCCCCAAAAAACTCCAATAGTTTTCTTGCTGGAAAACCTTCTCCATCAAATTCTTCCGGTGATCTTACTGTGAAATTGTAGTTGTTATGCATTATCACGCTATGCTCTTGTTTTTGCCAATTCAAGTTTCCAGTCAGCATAGATGCATCAACTGCACAAGTGACATTCAGCAGTCTTCCTAAGTTAGAAGTGAGAAAACTGTCACTAACAACCAACGGAAATACGTAGAACGCCCTACATAAACCACTCTTGTCAATGGCATCTAAAACTTGATGCTGGTTTTTCCATTTATTGTTGTTTATGGAAAACTTGGCCCACAGACCATCTCTGCCTGATTTCGTAGCTTTGAATTGCAAAACGATTGGTTTGCAGCAAGGAAATAGAACATCAGCACCAGTAAGAGACTCTTGATTCTGAGTAAAACCGATTGAACCTGTAACTGTGCCAGTCATCAATTCATGAGTAATATTCAACTCAAGCGTCTTCTCATTTGCAAGTCTTCCCATTTTAACCAATAACACTATTAAGACCATTTTGGGGAAAAAACTTGTGGTTATAAACCTAATTTGATAGCACTGCATTCAAAAAAAGCAAATTCACAAAATTCTTCTCATTTTAAAAACTTCAATAAGAATTATTTACGAGCCAAAATGTAGCCCGGATAGCTTCAAACTCTCGGTTCAAACTTTTTTCAATGCTATCATTTTGTGAGCGAAAACTAGCTGAATTGCGATTGGAACGGCTATTTTTCATCGTGTTTTCGCGATGCAGGCGAGAGCTCGAGAACTTTGACCAGCATGATATAATACAAATATGGCATTTGAACAATTCTGACACAAGTCCGCTGGGATGTGAACCCAAACGGGTTCAAGTCCCTATTTTCTTAATATTTCAACAAGACTTTTTCTTGGTTGTATGCTGAAAGGGTTCAGAGCTGCCCGTCCCCATACCCGAAAGGGTTCAGAACCTTATCCAACCAAGAAGGGATAATCCTAATCTCAAACAGGTGTCGTCCAGCGCGCGCTCTCTGCCCATGCGAGACCCGGAGAGTTAACAGAACCAAACTTGCAAAACCTATTAAGTTGGTGCGTTCTTGTTACAAAATAGAGCATATCTCTTTTGGTGCAATGGGGGTATGAGCGGCTGATCACAAAAGAAAGAGAGATGTACCCAACTCTAAAGGAGCATTTTGAGACAAAAGGCTATTCGGTGATAGTGGATGAGTTTTCACTTTTGAATCCCGAAATGACAGCTGACGTGGTTGACGTTGTTGCGGCGGATTGGGGACAAGCTAATCTGTTAGATGCTATTGCTGTTGAGTGTAAATTGGAAAGCGAAGCGAAAATTAGCGCACTGAGTTCAATTCGACAAGCTTTAGAGTACCAAATCTGTTTTCCAAAAGTTTATGTTGCCACTCAAGATGGGGATATTGCACACGTCAAAAACTTTTTCGAGCAGAATGGGATTGGTCATATGACAATAAGCCTTACCTCTAATGACGTTACAGAGCAGTTACCTCCTAAAAGGGGAACTTTGTATGACGAGTCTATTTTCAACCTGAACATTAAAGATAGGTTAATTATGTTGTTAGTTTTCAAGGATGTCTTCGGTATAGGCAATTACAGATTTGGAGAGATGAATACGCATGGATGGGTTGCAAAAGAATTTCAGAATAGCGTCCAACTTAATTGTTTCTTTGATTTGAGTGACGGATCGGCATATTCAGGTCTGAATTTGGAAAGAAAGCAAGGTTTTTGGAGAATGCATGAAAAGCTGAAAACAACCGAATTTCTTCAATACCTAAAAGTTCTCACAGGTGATTATCAAGTTGGAGCATGCATTGATTTATGGCCATCTCAAAAGTGCGAGACGATCTTTCCTGACAGACAAGCAAATAGGATAACTATGAACGATTTGGAATCTTTAGCGCAGGAAATTAAAGAAGTATTGATCCGTAAGAAGCCCACGGAAAGACCACATCTATGGATCACACATAAAGTTTGGAACAACAAGCAATGTTTATCACGAGACACATACACGAAGATAATCCAAAGCACCTTGAATGATCTAGACCCAATTCTTAACTATCTGGGATAGCAAGCATTATCACGAGTGCGCGCCAGTGCGTTGCTAAATTAGCTTGTCGGTGTTTATTTTGCTCATCTTGCGAGTAGGGTTATGGATCGGGCTTTGTTCACTCGCGCGCCAGTTTGTTGCTAATTCGATTGGTTTGTGTTAATTTCTGCTATCTTGCTAGCATGGTGATGGATCTGGTTTTTTCGGGTCTGTTCAGCCTTAAAGCTATCACTGCCGTCAGAAGCATGGCGATCATGCAGAGCAGCGCATGTATTGCGATGTCTCTGAGACCTCTGGCTCTGTGCCTGCTGAGGCAGAGCTGCTCCTCCAACCGCGAATTCACCCGCTCAACAGCTGCCCTATGCCTGTAGAGCATCCTTTCCAAGTCAGGACCGTAGGTTCTGAAGCATTTATCCACCCTCAGCGAGTCCTGCTGCCCTGAATGCTGATTTGCCGGGTAAGACCTTATGAAAGACGTGTTTCAACAGTCTCTTTTTGCTGGCTAGTCCGTGTGATTCCTGGTCCTCGCGACCGTGGGTAAGACTGGACTTGACCCGAGCTGCTAAGCAACTGGGCTTTGTCGCCCGTATGAGAGAGTGCAGCCTGAAGCCAGCAGGAGAGTGAAAAGGGAATGATGAGGTATGTTGGAATAGACGTGGGCAAAGCCAGATGCAGGGCTGCGCTCATGAACCACGAAGGCTACAGGTTTTTACTATACGATCTCATTTTTTTCTCGTCCTCCTTTTTTGAAGAAGACTTATGGCGGACGTTGTACAATTGGCTTTGAATCATTCGCAAGTGAAAAACTAAGCAGAGAAAACGGCGGATTTCACGTTTCCGTGCAGAACAGCGGATTTTTCAAGTGAAAGATTAACGGCTTGAAAATTGGCTTTTCACTTTAAAACGTGAAGGTGGTTAGTAAATGAAGAAAATCTTAGTATCTCTCCCAGATGGAGTAGTCAACACAATAGACAAAGAACTAATTGGGAAAGTGGGACAAACCCGATCTGACACTCTCCGTACAATCATTGTAAGTTGGTTATCAGAAAAGGGATATTTAGCGAAAGTTGAAAAACATGAAGAAAGCCAAAGTTGAAAGAGAAGTCACTGAAGAAATAGACCTTTTAGATACTATGCTCTCTAGCCTTGTCGCGTTACTAGAGGAAAAAGGCATCATAACACAAGAAGAATGGGAAAAACGCATTAAAGAAAAAATCATCATAAAATAAAAAACTTGACAAAAAAGGAAAAAAGGAACTAACTGAACAATGATCAGATTTTTTTCATGCCCCATTTCCCATCTTCAAATTTTAGAGTAAAGCTGTGTTTTCCTTCTTTACTGTAGTCTCTAAAACGTGCACCACATCTATCGCAACAATACGCTTCAACGGTAAACTTCCAATAATTCCAAGTTTTTTGCGGATTTTCTATCTCCTTCTTGCAATTAGGGCAATCAACCATAGCCATTCCTAACTCTATTTTATTGTTAGAACTTAAAAGTATTAAAGGCTTAAGAGATAATTCAATAATAAATCTAACTGCCAGAAGGCATTCATTGATGACAGTAACCAAGGATTTTTTCGAGAAAGCAAAACTAGCTATTGAAAAGTGCGAAAATAAGCCTGAAGCTAAACTGGAAATAGAGTTTGAGCATGTACTAAAAAGCTATTTTGAATGGTTAGGTTTGCCTGATATTGAGGGGCAATATGAACAGAAAACTGGAAACATTTTTGTAATTACTCGAAAAAGGCAAGATGCAACTTATGGAAAGGTCGTCATTGAATACGAGAGTGTAGGAACACTTTCTACACATGCTGGCAAAGAACATGCGCTTAAGCAGATAAAGGACGATTATCTCTCTTCATACCCGAAGAACCAAAGAGAGAAAATGGTCGGTGTTGTGTTTGATGGAATTAACATTATTTTTGTTCGCTGGATTGAGGATGAATGGGAGGTGGATGAAAGAGAATTTGACCAACACAATTTTGAGATGCTAGTTAACTATCTAGTTGGTTTGTACAAAATCTCCTTCATTGAATTGCCTAATCAATTTGGATTCACCCAAACTAAGACAAGGGAAGCCTTGAAAACTTTCTATGAAAAGTCCTTCAAGAAAGACAAAAGAGCAAAAATGCTTTTTGACGAATGGAACCTCAGATACAGTTCGATATATGGTAACGCGTTTAGCAAGGAGAAAATCAAGGAACATTTCAAAGATTTTGCTAAAGAAATAGGCTTAGATAATGTTGAAGAAAATAGGCTTGTTTTTACTATTCATACCTATTATGCGTTCATAGTCAAAATGATAGCTTCGGAAGTTGCTAAGAATCTGTTTGAAAACACATCCGAGCCTCACATAAAATTACTCTTAAAATCTGAGACACTGGAAAAAGACTTGAAGGAAATAGAGGATGGCAAATTCTTCCGAGACATAGGAGTTGATAATTTTGTTGAGGGAACTTTTCTTTCTTGGTATCTGGATGTTTGGGATCACAAAATTGAGGTACTTGTCCGAGACATAATAACTCAGCTTGACTGGTTCGATTTTGCCGAGTTCATAACCAAACCCGAATACGTTGTCGATTATTTGAAGAATTTTTACCAAGAGGTTTTCCCCAAATCGTTAAGACATGATTTAGGCGAATTTTACACGCCTGATTGGCTAGCGAAGCACGTTCTTAGTCTTACAGGCTTTAATGGTGACGTTGGAAAACGAGTTCTTGATCCAGCCTGTGGCTCGGGAACTTTTTTGGTTGCTGTTTTAAACAGAATTTACAAAAAATATAAGAAAGAAAACAAGAAAGAAGACCTTGTAAAACATATTACGAAAAATGTTGTTGGTTTTGACATTAATCCTGTCGCAGTTTTGACTGCAAGAACCAACTATCTAATAGCACTATCCAGATTCAATTTGCAAAAAACATGTTTGACTATCCCAATTTACCTTACAGATTCAATAGTCTTACCTGAATTGTCTAAACAAACGGAACTAACTGATAAGACAAAAATGTACGGGATTAAGACTTCAAAAGGGCTTTTTAGGATACCAGTTGAAGCGAAAGGTCAAGTTGTCCAACTTATGCAGTATCTGAAAGATAGCGTTGAAAAGGAGTTGGATGTGCGAGACATACAGGTGAAACTCAAAAAGGATTTTGGGTTTGAGGAAAAAGTTGTACATGGTCTTTCTCAGTTTTATGGGCAACTCCTAGTTTTGAGTAGTGAAAATCAAAATAAAATCTGGTGTGATATTATTGTTAACCAGTTTGCAACTCTCTTTCAAGGCAAGTTTGATTTTGTAATCGGAAATCCTCCGTGGGTAAATTGGGAATTTCTTGATGATGAGTATCAAAAACACTTGTATAAAATAAACGAAGATTATGGGTTGTACTTTACCAAAGGTCTCAAATCCAGACTAGGCACTATAAAGAGGGATGTTTCGGCTATTTTCTTTTATGTTTGCTCAGATGTTTATCTGAAAGATGATGGCGGGATAATTGCTTTCTTAACAAAACCAATGTATCAAATTCCTTCGGGAAGAGGGTTCAGGAATTTCAATAGAACTGCGAAAGATATACACATCAAAAAGCTCAAGAAACCTCTAAAAATTATTCAAGTAGAGGATGTCTCGAAGGAAAACCCTTTTGACATACACAATGAAGTGTCGATGATAGTTGCAAGAAAAGGCGAGAATACTGTTTACCCTGTTTTGGTTAAGAAATGGGCAGGCAAAAGAACTCAAGAATTGGAAGACTATAAAGCGGAACCGTCAGAGCCTAAAGACCCTCTTTCCTCTTGGTTGATTTACAAGGGCACAAAAAGTTTGGATGCGTTAGGAAAATTTGAGTATAGAACTAGAGAAGGAGTTAATTTTGGTCTAAAAGAAGCATTTTACGACTTAGCAATCCCCCTTGATAAGGGCGATTTCGTTCAAATCAAAAACTGCGAAGGAAAGATAAAGGATGTTGAAACGACTAGACTTTACCCGTTAGTTATGTCGCGTCATGTCAAGAAATGGAAACTAGGAGATAACGTTGGCAAGAAATACACATATTGCATAATTCCGCAGTCGCATCCAGGCGAACGCAATGAAACACAATTAAAGAAAGAATGCCCTAAAACATGGGAGTGGTTAAATGGCTTCAAAGAACAATTGCTTGCTCGAAAGTCCAAGTCCTTTGCAAAAGACCCGTTTTACTCTATATTTGGGCTAGGGGACTGGGATTCAAAGTATAAAGTAATTTGGAAGAGCATGGGGTTTTACCCTGATTTTGTCGTTGTTTCATCTGTCAAAGACAAGAACATAGGAAAGAAGACTTTCGTTGCTGAGCATGTTCAATATTTTATTCCAACAGAAAACGAAGATGAAGCTCATTACATCTGCGCTGTTCTTAACTCTGCAATAGTGAGAAAGAATTTGCGAGCTTTATCTTCTGGTGGTAAATCTGGGCTTTCTGGAGAAATTGTTAAGAAAATAAGAGTAGAGAAATTTTCTCCTAAGAACCCAATTCATAGGAGACTCTCAATTCTCTCTAAGAAAGCTCATGAACTTGCAAACATAGATGACAGCCAAAATCTTCGTAAAGTCCAGAACAAAATTGACATCCTTGCGGAGAAGTTGTATTAATTCGAATTGTAATAAATCGCACATGGAAAAAACGGTTAAAAAGTCTTTTCATGTTGGGTAACTTAACTTAACAGTACCATGGCAAAAAGTTCAATAAGTGTATCTTCAATTAATCTTATTATTGATCAGAAGTGAGATCAGATGGATCAAATAAGTTTCAGTGTAGATGCATTTCTTGTTCGTGGTCCGATAAAATTTCTTGAAGATGAACTCAAAGAAAAAAGACTCTTAGAAGGTGTAGTGGTTTCAGTGGCATATTTTGAACGTTTTGGACTTGAAAAACTCAAAGGTTATTTCAAATCTAAAGGAGTCCCCGTTGAACCCCTAAACCTTGAGAGATTAAATATTCCCGCTATGACGAATATGCTTGAACGTTTTGGGATTATAGATAACCAAACACATAGCCGAATGATAGAAGTAAATAGGGTAAGGAATAAAATTGTTCATAGGTTAATTCATCCCGATTCTATTAATGAAAGTGAAACAAGAATAGCGATTGAACAGGCAATTGTGTGTCTGAAAGCATTAGGGGTTACTTAAGATTCTACCTCTCTGAAACTCTGCTGAGTTCTTACAGGGTTCGTAATCTACTAAAGGAAGGAGCTGCAGACCGTCCGGCGTTCTGAAAGGTGTCTAGGCTTTCAAAAGTTTACCGGAGAGCCTGCAGCCCAGTTCGATTCTGCGTTTTTCAGCGTTTAAGGGTATTGGTTACTCGTACTATTTCGCTAGCTTGCTCGATGAGCTCCTTAACTTCAAGAAGCTTCTCGGGATTATGCGGTTGTAATTGGATTCTAACTTTTCCGCTACCTTTGAAGTGTACTGTAAGCGTTTCGTCCTTTATCTCAGCCTTCTTAAAGTCTGGCAGCAAGTGGATTTCGGGAATTTGCTTTTCCATGATTTGAAACCTCGGGTTCAGCTTCTCTTCTTCAATAATGAGGCGATCAGTGGTTAACCAGCATGTGCCATTTGCAAGCTTGCAGGCTACAATGGTCTTTTCTCCAGGCAAGGCGTCCAATTTCATGGTGTCTTTGTTTGTGCTAGGGGCTATTTTGGGTTTTTCTATTACCATAGCCTTAGGAATTTTCTCGCAGTTTCACAGGAGGCGCCTTTTTATGCATCAAAGAACTAAAACAATTAACTCATTCTCCATTCCCTCACTCCACTTTAACTATACTCTCTCCAGAGGACAGAAAGGTCGTTGCAACACCTCTCTTTTTAACAGTTTACGCCATAAGCACGAGCCCCGAGTGATTGCACATGAAGAAGAAAACAGCAGTCTTAGTCACAGAAAATGACCTTCTAGTGGATTTGAAATTCCATAGTGTTCCAGCCTCTTTGCTAGCCGAATTCGCTGAGAAAATCGTGAGACCCTACTACAGCGGCAACTTGAACGCTACCATCCAAGATCTACTTCATAAGGCCCTTGCAGAGCAAGAATTTGTCCTCTCCCACATAACACACATCCGAAATTCTGCGGAAGTTTAACCAAATGGGAAAAACTGTTCCTTCGTACAGGATGGCTTTGGAATTTGAGATTGATCGTTGGAAGGGCTTCTCAAAAGCTCTAACTGGTGAGGGCGACCGGGAGGCTTTTGACGAGTTGATGGGCATGTGCAGGAACAACGCCATGGCAAGCGGCAACGCCTGCAACCCGATCATCTTTGAGCCAATAACTATGTCTATTCTGGTGGCTCAACACAAAAGGTTGTGGGAACTCGAGTATAAACTGAATGAAGTGCTGTGGCAGGAAATCTGCGCCAGAGATCAGTCCGAGGTGAAAAGCAAACTATAAAGTTCCGCGTCACAACTAAAAATGGTGAAGCCAATGAATAAACAGTCCAAGCTTTTCCCAG
>Ga0315296_10000628_pt1 | contig 32060 bp, 36 predicted proteins | sample YL17G14_18_MG_FD_203921 | JGI IMG/M metagenome (GOLD analysis project Ga0315296, IMG submission 203921) | Sediment microbial communities from Yellowstone Lake, YNP, Wyoming, USA - YL17G14_18 | ecosystem: Environmental > Aquatic > Freshwater > Lake > Sediment | place: USA: Wyoming | collected... | reverse complement strand
AGAGACTCTCGCTTCTGAGCATGGATGAACACATCCAGAAATTCTTCAAGGAATTCATCAAAAAAGACAACATGTTTGAAGGAAAAATCGTCGTAGGCAGCCCGACACCGCATGGACCATTCAAGACAAGCGCAAGAGACGGCCACTACGCCTCCTACCTGACATTCTTCCTAGGACAATTTGCCAAGATGCCCGAAGAGTTTGCCATAAAGCTTGACGTCGACGTGAAAGCTGAAAAAGAAGAGAAGAACAATCTCATCCTCGTAGGCGGACCTGGAACAAACCTGCTGACGCAAGAACTGAACGAGTATCTGCCCATACGGTTTAACATGCAACCCTCTGAACAAGGCTTCCTGTTCGGCGGCTTGTCCTCCAAAAAAACCTCACACATATACACTGCGGACACGGTGGGAGTGCTGGCAAAGATCGTGAACCCGTGGGACAACAGCAAAAGAATCATAGTCTTGGCAGGAAACAAGGCAGTGGGCACGAAAGCATGCGTCTTGGCCCTAACGAACTTTTGGAAGAAAGCTCTCAAAAGCTTTCACGGCGAAGACACTTTCGCAACGGTCATACAAGGGTTTGACTTGGACGGAGACGGAAAGGTCGACGCAATAGAGGTTCTCGAATAGTTTGAACGCCGAAACAGTGACCGAGACCATTTTTGCGATGGGACACAGAAATGTCAAAGCCACGCACAAGTCAACATTCGAAATAACGAAAGAAGACAGCCTGTCAAGCAACGGAGACTGCGTTATCGCAGTGTCTGCAGACAGGGCCCCAGCAGATCTGAACACTGAATTCAAACGCGCACTGTGCCGCAAAGGTTCAGTGTTGGCTATTCTGATTGAAGTTGGGGGAGTCGTTGAAGTTGTCAATGCGCTCGGAAGCCCGCATTTGATCTTGTCTCATCCTTCAGAAATGGTGATCAGGAAAAGCAGCTACATTTCCGATCGAACATTGGCTGTTCAGGCTGACAAGGCAGCTCGAGAGTTATCGAGAAAACTGGTTGAGAAATTGAGGAATCCAAGGCAAGAAGTGAAGATCACATTAGTCGTTAGAGCCTGCTAAACAACCAAAACAGTCTGTATCCCTACAAGACCCTTTTCAACAGCATTATGATTGCCAAAATTTACTTAGTCTCCAAAATCCAAGGTTCCCAATCTCGATTGAGTCTAGTGAATCCTTGCGTCCACAACTGTTTGCCACTCGCAAGGGGCTGTGGCACGCACCCGTCTAAAGAATAGGATTTCTTCAACTTTCCTTCCCCATTTTTCGACAGCTTCGACAAATCTCCCTTTCACGTTATCTAAAGAATCAGACGCGTCAACAAAGCAGTAAAAATGTGCTACGCCGCCCGACGGTTTCATCGCTTTGCAAGACGCGTCAACAAACTCGATGGCCTTTTCAGGCAGATTCATAATCACTCGATCCGCAACGCCAAAAAGCTTTTCATTAACGACCCGTCTCGCGTCTCCAAGAATTGGATGGACTTTCTCTTCAACCCTGTTGAGCCTGATGTTTCTTTTGAGATACTCAATCGCATGCGGATTCACGTCTACAGCGTAGACCTCCACGTTTTCGCGATTCTTGGCGATTTGTATTGCGAAAGGTCCTACTCCTGTGAACAGGTCTATGACTGTTTCACCTTTTTTGACAAGAGATGCGACCCTGTTGTGTTCATACGAGAGCCGCGGAGAGAAGTAAACTTTGGCGACATCCACGTGGTACTGACATCCGTATTCCTTGTGGACTGTTTCGGTTTTGGCTTCACCTGCGATGACGCTGAATTCCCTCAATCGGTAGGTTCCGCTTACGGCGCTTGCTTTCGCAAGGACTGTCCGAACGTTTTTGTTGGTTTTCAAGATTGCTTCGCCTATGATTTTCTTGTGCGGGTCAAGCTCTGGTGAGACTTCTATGATTGCTATGTCGCCGACGAAATCCGCCGAGTGCGGCAGACTGGCTAACAGGTGTGGAGGAAGCCTGTCTTCAAGTAGTTCGATAAGTGATGGTTCATTCTTTTTCTTTTCTGGAAAATCGTGGGTCGACAGTTTGCAGTCCGGTGTTTGCTCCTTGAGGCTTCCAGATTCGTCCCCAGAGGGCTTTCTGACAAGCGGTATATAGACGAAATCTCGGTCTCTCTGGATTGCCATTTCATTGTTGACGATTTTCAAGCGGTTGGCCAAAATCAGAGTCTTTTCACCATACTGTTTCGGAACCTTGAGGCACATAGACTCCCTTAGCTTAGGTCCGCCGTCAGCCAACTTTCTCAACTCTATACAGTCCGTTCACTTTCTCAACATTGATTCTCGTGTTCAACACTCCCTGAGCAAGCCAGACGTTCGTCTCCAAATGGTCTGTGAGTTTCCGTGTTAGATATGCCGATCTGCCTTCTGCCAGCGCTATGTACGGTATTAGCATGTCAGCTAGATGGATGTCAACGGTGGGCTTGGCGGAAAGCTCTGCGCAGAGTTTCTCTGCAGCTTCTCTTCCGACAGTTTCACTTGCTTTCTTAAGCTCGCCTATTGCGTCTGCTCCGACGATGGCGCCTGTGTCTGTTTCAGCCCACAGGACGAGTGAACTGCCCTTCTGCAGTGGGTTTGAACTGTCATTTACTGTCCTAATGTCCGTTGCGTAACCCTTCTCTTTCAGATAGTCGTTTGCTGCTTTTGCTTGGCGCTCGGCAACCTTTCTTTCGGCTAGAAAAGTGCACACGGAAACGCCTCTCACAGCTTGTACGTTGCCAAAGCTTTCCATACACAAAGGCTTCAGAGATTTGCAGGGCTCAACGCTGACTGTTACTTCTCCGATGCCCTTAGGATAGTAGCCGTACTTGTGAATTGTTAGCGATGCATTCAATCTCATGCGTTTCAATGTGGGTAGGAACACGTGCCGAATGTAGTTGATCGTGGGTGAATGTGAAACGTCTGTTCCACCTCTTGAGACATGAAGATGTACCGTGTTCTCTGCGAAAGCACAGATAGGCAGCACAGTCATCAGCAGCATTGGGATGCTTCCGGCAGTGCCGATTTCGGCTTCAAGCATTCCGCCCTTGATCTGGTTGGGTTCAAACCAAAGTTCCCGAGAGTCAAGTCGGGCACCTACCAATTTCGCGCCACAAAGCTTTGCAGCTGTCAAGACTGCTTCCAGATGCTGCGGCTTCAAGCCTGGCTTAGGTCTGTTCTGTCTGATGTTGTAGATGTGTAATGGCTGTCTGAGTATGGCGGCTAAGGCAACGGCCAGTCTGAGAATTGTGCCGCTTCCGCTTTTCTGGCTTCCGTCAATCTCAATCAAGTACGGCGAAACCTCACTTCTAACCCCGTTCTTCAGCATACTACGAGTCTATCCGAAGAGCCAAAAACCATTAATAAATGCGTTAAGTATTAAGGATTTAGAAGGAAGAAGACACATGAGCGAAGAAAGAGAGAAGATCGAAAATCTTACTAAGAGAGTAGACGAACTCGTGGTAATCTTGAACGGCATCATGGAAGATCTGCGCCAGGTTTCCGCTTCTCTGAAGTCTTTGGCAGTTTCGCAGTTCACGCAACCTGTAGTTGCTCCTCCGCCGCCGCAACTTCAGATTCGCGATAAGACCAAGGCCATCGAGGACATTGAGATGATGTTTCCAGAGGATTTGGAGAACCTGTTAAGCTTTGAAGAGAAAGACCAGTACGTCGTGATAAAACCCCGCCAGTTCTTGGGCTCGGAGAACTTTTCGAAAATCGCTTCCATAGTGCGCGGCGTGGGCGGAGAATACGTAAGTGCTGGGAAAGCATCACATTTCAGAGTGCCAAAGAAAGGAGCCTAGAAAAGCAGAACCCTGCCTCGCTCGAGCAGGCGGCTTCATCTTATCTCAAAATCTCTGAACTCGCCTGAGTAGCGTTCCCACGTGACCTCCGCTCTTGCGACTCTTGCGGCTGGTGGCCCTCGCCTGCAGAATTCCACGAGGCGTCTCACGTTTTCTTCTTCGCCTTCGAAGACTACCTCAACCCTGTCATCTGGCAAGTTGCGGACCCAGCCGTTTACACTGTATTTCTTGGCTTCATGTCTCGTTTGTGACCTGAAGAACACCCCTTGCACTCTGCCGCTTATGAAAACGTGCGCTCTCGCTTTCATCTGACTCACTTTTTCATGGAAGAGTTCTGCAGCTTAAGGGTTTATGAGTCTTCACTTTAACCTACCTCTCTGCAATGCTGACGTGTCGTTTCGGCGCTTGTCTTAAAAGACGCTTGCCCAGCTTTGGTTTTTGGTGGGCTTGCATGCTGGCGAATCCCAACGGGAAGTTGTTGGTCTGTGCCTCAGAGCTTACAACCAATGGTGAGCGATTGGAGCCTGTACGAACTGCGGCCGGGAAAATGGCGAAGACGTTAAGGTTGGACATTGAAGTCATAACCTCAGGCAAGCAGTTTGCACCGATATATGTTTTCTACAAGAATGGCGATGAAGAACCCATACCCATCTATTGTGACAAAGGCGAGAACCCTAGCATTCAGGAGATTTGCGCCGCTCTGAGGAACATGATGTTTGTGCTGTCTTTTCACCCGAAAAATCCAGCGCTGAGAAGCATAAGGAAAGAGATCATGCTGTTTTCGTAAATCTGATTGTCGCGTTCTCAAGCGCTATCTCGTAGATTTGGTTCACGTCAAAGTCAATGCCCAAGTTCTCGTACTCCTGCTCGGTTAAGAACAGGATTATCTTCGGAACTGCAAGCTCCGCTCTCCCAGGAAACATGGGCATCTGCGTCTGCAAAGCTTGGAGGACATCCTGCACGACCTTTGCCTCATCCGTCTGCGGTCTAACCACGAAACGGGAAATCTGTCTGTCTTCAATGAGCTCTACGCGTTTTCCCAGGTTGCCGTCCAAATCCCGAATCGACTCAATCTTGTTCACCCTAACGCGAAACATAACCATCCACAACTGTAGAAGCACAAAGACAGCCTTTATACCTTTCTCGGCATGGACTATTCCATTTCAATGGTCGCCGGCGGTTTCGGTGTGACATCATAATACACCGTTGACGCGTTTGGACATTGTTCGATTATTTCTTCTGCAATCTTGTCCAGCGTTGTCCAAGGTATTTCTGAAACTTGCGCTGTCAAGAAGTCCTTGGTTTGAACTGACCTTATGCCTAGAACGTATGGTTTTTTCTCCGCCAAGTCCCTGATTGCGTAGAAGACTCTTGAAACGGTTGGGTTTGACGTGATTATTCTTGTTTGAAGATAGACAAGGTTTTGGATGGTTGTTTGATGAAGTTTTCTATCCATCGTCTGAACCTTTATGCCCACTACTTCGCCGTAGCGCCTCTTTCCACCCTCAACGCCGGTGGCCTTGTCGCGGAAGATTTTTACGTGGACGTTCCTCGAAGGAACATTGAGAAGACGCGCTACAGTTTCCTGAGTTTGAAGGACTCTGGACGGCTGCGAAGCCTCCTCGTTGTCAAGGATCACCGCGAAGTATTGGCCTGGCTTATGCTGGGCAAGGTCATGTTCAGCAATGGTTGTAGCTTTCTTTAACGTGTCCAATTTGTCGCGGCGAATCTCCCCAACAACGCGCACGGACAGGCCTGGACCTGGGAACGGTTGCCGTTCAGAAAATTCCGAGGGCAGGCCTAGATGTCTTGCAACCATTCTCACCTGTTCTTTGAACAGGGTAACAAGTGGCTCCACAACTTTGAAGCCGAAGTGTTCCATCGGGTTTATGCCCATCTGTTCCAGAACGTTGTGCTGTGTCTTCACGCCTCCCACGGTTTCCATGATGTCCGCGCGAATTGTGCCTTGAACGAGAATCTTGCAGCCTTCGTTTTTGGCTGTTTCGCCTAGAACCTGATAGAATGTTTCACGGAACACCTTGCGTTTCTCTTCAGCATCCCTTAAACCCTTCATGGCTTGCAGAAAACGCTCCTGAACACTGACTATCTTCATGGGCACCTTTAGAGGAGGCTTTGACAGAGCTTCAGCAACGCGTTCAGGTTCGCCTTCTCGCATGAAAGCATCATCAAGTATGACGCAGGAAAGGTTTTCGCCTATTGCCTTGTGTGTCAACACTGCGCAGGTAGTGCTGTCGACTCCGCCAGAAACGGCGACCAGAGCCTTTTCGTTTCCGATGCTCTTCCTCGTTCTCTCGATTTCGGTTTCGACAAACTTTTTCGGGTCAAACGTTTCCAACGCGGTCACAACCTTTCTGAACTGTTAGTTGTTTTACGGTTTTATAATTTGTGTGTTTGCTGATACGCGCCTGCCCGCCACTTGGTTATAAAGCGTTTGGCTTTCAAGATATAGTGTGTTTGGAGATTTCAGCTTTCCATCTTACAATGTTTTTACCATTGACGACAAAAACACCTCAGATTGAGACAGGATATTTCCACCTACATTCCAAAAAGTCTGCGCCCTTCCCTAAAACAGGGGCGTCTACACGACGAATTCGAGCCAAAACTTTTTTGCCCGATGCGTCTATAACTGGAGAAGTTGAGTGCTGACTGAATGAAGAGTGACGACGCGAAGGCCATGGCTGATGTCTTGAATGAGCTAAGCGAAAGCTATGCTGACTTGACAGAAGCCTTAAAGGCAACAAGTCGTCATGCCAAGGAAACGAAGCAGCTGTGGCGAAAAGGAAAGAGGTCAGTGCTCATAAAAGTCGGTCTGGCATTAATCGCCTTCCCTGATCCTACCATAAGTGACATAGTTGGCTCGGCGTTGGTTGCAGCAGGCATGGTTCAGGAAGGGATAAGACACAGGACGCTTCACGTAGATGACGTGTACAAGACGTTTCAGAACACGATGAAAGAGCTTCGGTCTGCAAAAGAACAGGTTTGAGTGTTAGAGTCTGAGTCAAATTTTATATCTGGCGCATGTTATATGCTTAACATGTCTGGGGGAAAACTGTGAAGCTTGTAACAGTGTTGCTGCCTGAAGCTTACTTGGAAGGGTTAGACGAGCTTGTGAGAGCGAACATGTACCCGAGCCGAAGCTCTGCGATTAGGTCGTCGGTTAGAGATTTGCTGAAGAAAGAGCTCTGGGAAAGACGCGGAAGATGAAGTCTTGCGGAATAGGAAGCAGTACACGATTCCCTTGCCTGCAAGTCTTGCCAATTTTCTCAGGAACAAGTCAGCAAAGAGCTTTCTAGATGTTGGTTGTGGTTACGGTAGAGCTTGCTTCTTCTTGCATGAGAACGGTTACAGTGTTATTGGCGTTGATGTTGACGCGGAACAGATAAGACTGGCTTTGGAAGAGGAAAAGGCACTGGACATCAATGGAGAAGTGCCCTTCCTAGTTAATGATGCTCGTAACTTGTGCTTCCTAGACTCCTCCTTTGACGCAGTCGCGATGCTAGGTCTCCTTACACTCGTCCCAAAATCCGAGAGACCCAAGATAATTGACGAAGTCTACAGGGTTCTGAAGCCCTTAGGTTACGTCTTCATAGAGGAGTTTGGCCGTACGTGGACGAACCCTGTCTATGCGAGAAGATACAGAGAGGATCGTAAAATCACGGGCGAAACAGGCACATTCACAGTCAAGGATGAATCTGGCAGAGTTCTGCATTCGGCGCACCATTTTAGTCGCGGCGAATTATGCCGTCTTCTCAGAGTGTTCCGCGTGCTCAGCTTTGAAGAGAGTGTGTTTACAAGTTATTATCATAGGAATTGGGTCAAAGGATATTCCATTTTGCTGCAGAAAGAAGTCAAATAGAACCCGTGCATTTCGACAACTTCACTAAAGGACTATTTCGCGGACCAAGCAATGTCACGAATTTCTTTCGCTGCTTCTGCGGGGTTTTCAGCTTGTGATATTGCGCGGCCAACGATGAGGTACCGAGACCCGGCTTTCAGAGCGGCTGCTATTTCTCCGCCTTGAGCACCTATTCCGGGTGAGAATATCGGCACTTTCTCGTGCAGTATTTCATGCACTTCCACTATCTTTTCTGGGTATGTTGCGCCTACAACCGCCCCGTCTGCGCTGTATTTTAGGGCTTTTTTTGCGAATGAAACATATTGGAGCATCTTACTGCCGGTTTCAGCGTCAATTACGGTCTGTCCGTAGCCTTCAGTCGCGCCCTTGTGACTCATGTAGACGAGCAGAATCACGCCGCGCTGCAGCTTGTGCGCAACTTCAAAGATCGGCTTCAGACCTTCTTCCCACCCAATGAAGGGGTTAGCGATCAATGCATCGAAACCTGCGGCGTAGTAGTATTCTGCGATGGCTTGGTTTGTGGCGCCAATGTCATTTACCTTGCAATCCATTATAGCCATCAATCCCTTGTCGTGAGCCTTTGTGACAAGCTTTTGAACTCCGTCAAACGTGCCCAGCGGGAGAACCAGATGATGATTGAATTTGACAGCGCAGATATATGGATGCACATCTTCCAGAACACGTTCTGCCCTGGCAAAGAGAACGTTGCGATTTTCGGGCTTTTCAAAGGGAAAGTCAAGGGCCAAAACAATGTTTGACTCTTTCTCTCTCGCCGTCTTTTCCATTCTAGCATAGAAGGACATAGTCAAACACCCCCTTCTATTAGGATGCAGAGCTAAAAACCTTTACCGTCTCAACTTCTCCTCCTGAAACCTGCTTGATGTACGCGAGAGTCGTGTCAACTGCCTCTTTCAGCTGTTCCTCCGCCGTTCCTGGCACACCATATCCAACCATAGTCACGTTTCGCGTCTGCAACCCTATCTTCGTATTATCACAGTCACGGTAAGGGTAAATACACAGAACCTGTTTCTCATCAGTCAAAACGAGCATCTTATCAGCCAAAGATATGGACTCAGTCATGCCGATTCCAGCGAACATCTCACCACTTCTTGCAAAACGGACATGAAATGGCGGACTCAAACGGTCTCCGTCAAACCCGCTTATTGGAATTATGGTTTTCATCGAAGCCAGATTGTACGCGTCAACGACAGCGGATATTCTTGGAAGTTCGTTTCCGTTCAAAACCCTTCGCAGCAATGCTTCACCTGAAGGCCTCGTTTTCGTGGGGTCGATGTCAAGCTTCCAGTAGAAGTCTCTGTACGCTCTCACCGTCGGATCATCTTTCAAGGTTTCAACATCATATTTCGCTTTCACCTGCTCGTAAACGTCTCTTTTGAGTTGTTGAATCTGTTCATTCTCTTTTTCTACTCGAACCCCTCTCATTGTTCCGATGCAAATGGCAAGCTTCTGAAATCTCGTTGAAACTTCAGAATTCCATTTCACGTCTATTTCCATGTTTTCTGCACTTCCTAGGCATGCGTAGGCAGGCGTTAGATATTTAACAGTTTCAGACAACATTTGTTTCTCAAACCTTGCCAAAAAACTGCGTGGAAAAGATGATCGGCGAGCTCGCGGCCTTAGGTGCTGCCGTCAGCTGGACGGTGTCTGCTGTACTTTACAAGAAAGCATTAATGCAGGCAAAACCAGTTTCGGCGAACATTATTCGTCTCACGTGCACGGCTGTTGTTCTGCTTGCGCTCCTAGTAGTCCTTGGCAAGACTGAAGTAATTATGTCTCTGCCGCAGAATGTTATTGTCCTAGCAATTGTCAGCGGTGTAATCGGTTTGGGAGTTGGCGACACCCTGTACATGATGAGCCTGAGGGATGTTGGTGTTGCAAGGGCTGTTCCAATCACGTGCACCTATCCTTTATTCAATCTTTTGTGGGCAGTCCTTCTAGCTGGAGAAGCCGTCACCTTCCCTGTCGTTTTAGGAGCGGTCATCATAGTTCTTGGAATATGGCTGTTGAGCCAAGCCGGCCAGACAGGCGAGTCCAAGTTGCAGACGAGAACTCTCTACAAGGGTTTGACTCTAGCGTTGGCGACTGCCGTAGTGTGGTCAGTCAGCATAGCCATGATTAACATGGCTGTAATGGAGACGCCTGACCTCGATCACGCCTTAGCCATCATCGTAGTCCGAGTGATGGCCGTTGCAGTAACGTTTTTCGCGGTTTCGCCCGTCATGGACAGAGGCTTAGGTTTCTTGAAGATGAACAGGAAAACCATAGCTACATTGATAACAGGGGGAATCGTTGCCCTTGGGTTAGGATGGTTTTTCCTGTCATACAGTTTTGTGGAAACCTTAGAGTCTCGCGCTGTCCCGATCTCTTCGACAACACCTCTGTTTTCGACATTAACCAGCATTGTTTTGCTACATGAGAAAGTCACAGCCAAGAACGCTGCAGGCTCGACGATCATCGTGATTGGGATTTTCCTGATTTTCCTTGTCTAGCGATGCTTCTGTCATGGATGTATAAGTTTTTATAGTGCATGTTGTTCTTTAGGGAAGCTTAGCGGAATGGAAAGGTCGCATCTGGTTGTCTGTGTCTCCGAGTGTCCGAGAAGTTCTGGCGAGAAGAATTGCTGGCGAGATCGTATTGTCAAGCAAGCCCGGCGCAACCATGCGTAAGTGGCGTGAACTCTTTGCAGTTTCACAGATGAGCCTTTCAGAGAAAATGGTTGTCTCATCATCCATCATCAGTGACTATGAAAGCGAGAGACGCAAAAGCCCCGGCACAAGGTTTGTGAGAAGGTTTGTGTGGGCCCTTTTGAAGATTGATGAGGACCGTGGAAGCCGTTTCATCCGCGAATTCGCCAGACTGACAAGTTCGCCGAGCACGGCTGTCATAGACCTCCGCGAGTTTCCTATTCCCGTGCGCGTTGAATATCTGTGCAAAGCGATTAAAGGAGAAATCGTGGCGTGCCCTGACAAGTTTGTCAAGGAAGTCTTAGGCTACACAGTTGTCGACAGCAGGAAAGCCGTTGAAACACTTTCAGGGCTGGAGTATTCTCAGGTTTTCGGCGCCACGACTGATAGAGCATTGATTTTCACAAACGTAGTGGACGGAAGCTTGCCAATGATGATTGTGAGGGTTAGCAGTTTGAAGCCGCGTGTGGTGGTTTTTCAGGGTGCGAGGCCTGACGAATACTCGATAAAACTCGCAGAGTATGACCAAATCCCGCTCATTTACTCAGCACTGCCAACAATTGAGCAACTTGTTAAGACCTTGAGAAAACTGTACCGCATTGCGCTTAGACGAAAACTAGGCAAACCGGTTCGACCCCCGCCAAAAATCAGTGCTTAAGGAAGAATGTGGAACGGATTGAGTTTGAAAAAGCATGTGGCCAGAAGGTATATGCCCCCTTCAACGAAGTGGAGGCTCGTCTTGAAGGGCTTAGGAAAGCTGTACGGAGCCATCGGCAATGAGCTGGAGAAGAGTGAAGGCCCAGGCGACTCGACCAAAGCGTTGGCTGACGCCGCATACAGGGTCGGATTTGATTTCGGCGAAGACTTGAAGGAGGAGTTCAAGTTAGGAAGCAGCATTGAGGATGTTGCCGTTGCCATGGACCTTGAGCACAGGGTTTTCGGAATGAAAGCAAAGGTTGCCGAGAAGAGCGATCGAAGAATCGTCTATCATTGCCGCGAGTGCGCTTGGAAGAAGTACTTCACCCCGAAACTGTGCATCGCGATTGGACAAGCGGAAAAGGGCATAGCACAAGCTCTCAATCCAAAGGCGCAATATCGTATCCTCCAAACGCGAACCATGGGCAAGGACAAGTGCATTTTCGAAGTTAAAATCTAGCCTTTCTTAGATTGAGTTGTCCTCTCAACCTCATCTTTCAACGACTGAAAATCTTGCCGCAAAACTGTCTTGTATTTCGGGTTGTAGAGGACCGTGGCTGGGTGAAACATTGGAAAAACAGTCACTTTCATGCCCAGAATCGTCGCCCCTTGAAGCTTCCCATGAGCTTGCGTTATACTGCTGAAGGATAGCTTGGCTTTCGAGAAAACACAGGATGTCGCGCAGTTTCCAAGAGCAACGATGATTTTGGGTTTAATGATTCGCATCTGCCTATCTAGGTACGGTGTGCAAGTTTGAACCTCCAAGGATTTCGGCGCGCGGTTTCCTGGAGGTCTACACTTCATAACGTTGGTAATGAAGACATCTTCTCTTGAAACACTTATCTCGGACAGCAATTCGTCGAGAAACTTGCCGGCTGCACCGACGAAAGGTCTCCCTTGGGCGTCTTCTGAACGGCCAGGTGCTTCGCCGATAAGCATAATCTTGCTTTTCGCGCTGCCCTCGCCTGGAACCGCGTTCCTGCGAGTCTTCCAGAGCAGGCACTTTGTGCAGACTGTCACCTCAGAAGCAACTGCAGCTAAGAGTTCCTTCCTAATCAACCCCAAAGCCTCCTGTCAACATTGCTTCTTGTTCCGTGCTCTTATAAATCTCATATTCGCGGTCTAAAAGCCGCCCGTTGCAGAAAACTCTGCAAGCCTCACCAGCAAACCCTAGAGAGCTACAGTCAGATACGTCAATACGGAAGTATGCCGGGGCAAAATAGGCTTTCAAGTGCAGGTTCTGAAGGCAAGTTCAATCTATATATAAGGTAGGGCACAGTCAAGCAGAGAGCTAGGACTCTCAAAACATACGTTTCAGGGCTTCAGCTCCTTTCATGCCTGCTTCGACGCCGAAGCCTTTAGCCTTAGATGTCATGGTTTTGATTTGCGCGTTCAGCACGTCTTCGAAGGTTTTCACTCCGCTGACCATTGCAGCGGCCACGCCTAGTTTTTCAGCTGCATCTATGTTCAGGAAGCCGCACATTACGAAGCCTTTTCCAGCGATTATCAAGAGCAGCGGCGGAGAATCAGGCAGTTCCGCCCTCATTCCTAAGCATGCTTTGCCGTCAACCTTAACGGTCATGACGCTTATCATTTCCCAACACCTTTTAGCAACAGACACAATCCTTTACATACTCTCGACTTAAATAAAATTGCTGGAGAAAGCAGCCGATGCTGACGAGACTGAAGCAGAAAGTTCAACAAGCCCTCACAGTCGAAGCAAAAGCCGCCCACAGGATAGGGTTAACGCCCAGCAGGATAAGCGGCATAGGCATAATCTTGGCTTTCCTCTCAGCCATCGCATACACACAATGGCAAACCAACACTCTATACCTACTATGCGCGACAGCTCTGCTCCTGCTATCAGGATTCTGCGACGCATTGGACGGAGTAGTTGCAAGACTGTACGAGCAAGCCTCGGCGTTCGGTAGCTTTCTGGACTCATTGCTGGACAGATACGCTGATGCCGCGGTGTATCTGGGCATAATCATAAGCGGCTTATGCAATACGCTATGGGGCTTAATAGCCTTATCAGGGTCTCTGCTCGTAAGCTACAGCCGCGCCCGGGCAGAAGCCGCTGGAATAAAGATGGAGTCAATCGGCCTTGCCGAAAGAGCCGAACGCATAATCATACTAGCCGCAGCAAGCATTGCAGCCGTTTTTTGGCAACCGACCACAGCAATGAACGTAGGCATAATATTGATAGCGATACTGTCAAACTTCACCGTTTTTCAGAGAGGACTATACGTTTATGGTAGACTGAAGAAAAAGTCAGGAAACTAGAACCGCCTTCTCGGACGCATACGCCGCTCTTTCTCGGCTCGAACCTTCACAATTCCTCGGTGTACAGCGCATGACACGCAGTAGTATTTCGTGTCGAAAGAAGATGCAATGTATGTGCCTTTCTGGCGAAGCTCTCTGGCCAACTGTGAATCAACGAAGGAAACTCGGCGTGTGGACTCCTTTGCCTTGTCGCGAGGCACCAGTTGCCCGCAAATAGCGCATTGAATTACTCTGCTGCTGCCTTTGCTGCCTTTTGACCTTCCGCGGCTTTTCCGCTTAAATGGCAATTCTCTTATTACTCCTTGGTTTTTGACAGAATGTAAGTGGTGTCTGCTTTATATATCTGTTCTCAGCTTGAGAAGCGTGGCAATGTTGGCTTTTGCATCAATTCTCGGGGCGATTTTGCCTTTTGATGACGTGAACAGCGTCGTTACGCCAGGCCCGTGTCCCGAAGTCACACAGTTTGTGTGCACAACTATGCCGACTGACCCTGCGCCTTGCTTGTAGATTCTTCCGAAAGAGTGGTCTGCGTCCATGATTGCCACCACGTCGCCAAGTCTCAAGTTCTCAAGCCCGTACTTCTTTATCACGCCTTTGTCGAAAAGTTGGATATCATAATCTCCTGAGTACGTGTGGTTCGTGCCCAAACCTGAACCCATCGTCGCCGCTGGAACAATGTGTGTGACAGGAACTTCGAGCTTGTCACCTTTCGGTTTCGGGTTCAAGGCTTTGAGAAAGCGCGGGTCCATATTCATCACTATTATCTGCGGAAAATCCGGAAACTTCAAACCGACGCCGAAGGCTTTTACGAGCACCTTGTCTCCGAGCATCAGTTTCTCAAGAGTCTCTTGCTGAAAATCCACGAGCACGTGTTCTATTCCGCCGTGCTTACCCGTCACAAACCCCTTTGCACCTTTGGCTTCGCCTGTCACAACCACTGCTTCGTTTCCGACACACGAAAGCACGTTGAAAGCTGCGTTTGCGCCTTGCCCGAACCGCGGGTCATTCTCCTTGTTTTCAACGCTCACACCGGGTTCAACATGATCTGCTTCCCACCCGCAGGCTGGGTCGCCGACTCTGATGTTATAGGTGATTCCGCCGACGCCTGGCAGAACCATCGGAACCCCTTCAGCTGAAATGTCGTAGACGGATCTTCCGATGACAGGGCTTACTACCTCGCCGAAGACGGAGATTTTCACGAGTTTGTCGACGTTTGTCTTCAACATTTTGTCTTCCTCACTTGAATTAGATGCTCTATTCGACTTGTGCTAATAAGATTTAACCTATTCAAAAAGCAGTGTGTGAAATTGGAACACAACAAATCTTAAATGGGTGATGCTTGTTTTGAGTTGAATGAAGTTAAGCCCCAAGAGGCTTAGTTATCGGCGTTGGTTGATGACGATGGCAGACATTGGTTTGAGGTCCAGAATGCTCGTCAAGGACGTTATGAGCAGTCCAGTTGTGACGATTAATGAGAATGCGCCGGCAAACAAGGTGGCAGAACTCATGGACAAAAACGATTTGGGCTGCATAATAGTCACAAGCAAGGAAGGAAAGCCTCTGGGAATATTGACCGAGAGAGATCTTGTTGTCAGGGTCTTGAGTAAGAATGCTAAACCGGACTCTGTAAAAGCCGAGGAAGTCATGACCTCACCTTTGATCACGATAGAGCCTGATGAAACCATAAGCGAAGCAGCCAGAAAGATGAGCAGACTCAACATCAGACGACTAGGCGTAGTGTACAAAGGAAACCTCATCGGGCTCGTCTCAAGCAAAGACGTCTTGGCAGTGATGCCTGAGCTGATAGAGATCATCCAAGAAAAGGCGCTGATAGAGGGAGAGAACAGAGCTGAAGAAGCAAAGGAAGAATCTGGACCGCTGGCCGGCCATTGCGACCACTGCGGAACATGGTCTGACAGCCTGCAGGAGGTTAACGGAGAAAACCTCTGCGAAGACTGCAAGGCTGAACTGGAAAGTGAGGAATGAGAGGCGATCACTTGCATGTTAAAGAGATTGCTGATGAGAAACATCCGTTCATTTATGATGATGACCTCGCCACAAGAGCCCGCGCTATAATCCGAGATTTTGCGTTGAGAATTCTGCCTGTAACTGACAAGAACAAGAGGCTTTTGGGGAAGGTTTCACGCCGTGACATAATGATTATTTCATCCTCCGTCTCTTCCATGCGAGTCAGAGGCGTAATGACTGAACCCAAATACGTGGCAACGATGGACGATGATGCCGTTTCAACCATCAGAGAAATGATCCGACACAGCGCGTGGTACGCGCCTGTCGTCAACTCAGCTCAAGAGGCGACCTACAGAGGAGTTCTGAGTCTGGAAGATTTCATCAAAGTCTCACTTAGAACAAACCCGGAGAGGCTGTCGAAACCAGTTTCAGAAGTAATGTGCAAGGATGTCGTGACTTGTACGCCGGACGATGAAGTTGACAACGTTTGGCGGCTGATGCAGACCAAGTCCTTCGCAGGGCTGCCAGTTGTGAAAAAAGACAAGCTCGTGGGCATCATTTCGCAAAAGGATTTGCTTGAACATGGAACAGCCTTTCCGACCTTCGAGTCTAAGAAGGGTCGTTTCCGATCATCTGTCAAAATCTCTTCCATAATGAAGACACCTGCCTTAACTGTGGAACCTTCTGCAACAGTTGCCGATGCCGCCAAGATTATGGTTGAGAGAAACGTCGGAAGAATCCCTGTCAAGGATGCCAAGGGCAGGTTGGTCGGCATAGTTGACCGTGAGGACATTGTCAGGTTATTGATTAAGTGAGAGGGAAATGAGTGAGCAGAGAAGGTTTTAGAAGGACGTTAAGGGAAAAGGGGCAGCTCTCCTTCAAGGCGCATCCTTCGAAGAAACGTGAAGGAGAAATAATGCAGATAGCGAAAACTCCTGTTGTCACGATGGCTCCGACTACGCCAATTCAAGACGCGGTAAAGATAATGTGCCAAAAAGGATTCCGCCGCATACCAATAGCCAACCCGGGTACAAAATTTCTGGAAGGAATCATAACCGCCACGGACGTAATCAACTATCTCGGCGGTGGAAAAAAGTTTGAGATGATCCAGCAGAAGTTCGGTGGGAACTTTTTCAAGGCCATAAATGAACCCATAAAACTCGTTATGACGCAGCAAGTCGTCTCAATCAATGTTGCTGCGAAAATAAGCGACGCAATAGAGTTGATGAAAGAGAAAAACCTCGGCGGCTTGCCAGTGGTTGACGATGAAAACCGTGTGAGGGGAATCGTTACAGAGCGGGACATTGCAATATTGTTCGCAGACAGAATAAGCGGCGTTAAAGTTGCTCAGCTGATGTCGGAAACAGTAGTGACTGCGCTTCCTAGAACAACGATTTTTGAGGCTGAAAAGACAATGGCCACGCAGGGTTTCCGAAGACTGCCAATAGTTGCTGACGGCAAGGTTGTGGGAATCGTAACTTCCATGGACATCATACGGTTCTTCGGCTCAGGAGAGGTTTTCAAACACCTGCGGTCTGGAACCATAATACAAGTCCTGAACAATCCTGCGCTTCAAATAGCCACGAAAGCGGTTACAACGGTAGAACCGGACTTGGACGTGGGTCAAACGGCCAAGATTATGCGGGAGAAGAACATAGGAGCCATGCCCGTTGTGAAGAACGAAAGACTCGTTGGTATAATAACTGAAAGAGACTTCTTCAAAATAATCGAGTAAACCACTTCCAGTCGCCTGTGAGGCTTCGGTTTCAGAAGCTCATGTTGGAATTCGAGCCCTTGTGTTTGAGTACTCAATTCGTGATTTTTTTGAGGCTCAGACGGATGTCTTTCCACCATGACATCCTTGAACCTGAGATAGTGAGGCACGCTTGCGAACCGGTCGGCCCATCTTCTGCTTGGAAGCAATCCAACACGGCTCATCGATACGCCTATCCACCGCCACGCGGAGACCCGCCTTCTCGGTAACCGTTTTCTAACCTGTCTTATCAACTGGAAGCTTCGTCGCAGACGTAATCAATCCAGGGGTGCGTGAGATGGAGTATGGCACATTGCAGTTTCTATGGCGAGTCCAATGATGTTTGCTGTAATGTTACTTTTGTTCAATGATACTCATCGCGAGCGGCAGGCGGGAGTGTTTTTCTCAATTCTTTGCGCAGAATTTTCCTGACGTTTCCCACCTGAAAGCCTAGACTTCGCAGCAGAGCAATCGAGGAGACGTTTTGTTCCGACGTTCCCAATCTCACGGAGTCCATTCCTTTTTTGTATAGGAAATTCATCGCTCGAGCTGTGAGGGCTGAGGCGAGGTGTTTGTTCCGAAATTCGGGAAGAGTCGCTGCTGGACCTAGATAGCCTCTGTTGAGATACAGATACTTTATTGAGTCTGTATCTGGCTTTGCCACGACAATCGACATGATTCTCTCTTTAACCTCGGCGACCTGCACCCACTCCTCAGTGAATAGCGGGTCTTCAACTTTCCAGGTTTCCAAGTCTCCGCGCTCTAGCCTTTTCCATCCGAATCCCCTGTTCACCGCCTCAACGAACTGTTCTTCCTCATCGGTTCTCAAGCTTCGAAGTTTAGTGTCTTCGTCAACCTTTGGGATTGGTCTTAAACCGTCGAGTTTTGCGGACATTCGCTGAAAGCCTGGTTCCAATACGTAACCTCGATTGGTCCAATCGGCTATTTTTGGGCTTCCTTCATCAATCATTGTTAAAACAGTGTCGGCTTTGACATTCTTTTCGAGCGCGTTAACGAGCATATTTTCAATGGCCTTCTGATTGTGTTCTTTGCTTGCAGCGAGCCACGAAATGTCTTCTTCCGAGTTCTCATGAGAGTGACTTCCGACGACACCTAGCACCTTGCCGTTTTCTTCTGCCACAAGAAGCCTGAGACGGCGTTTCCGGATTTGGGACTGAACTCTCTCTTCGTCGAATGGAATAAACTCGTAGTAATCTCTGTCCTCATCATTCAACAATCTAACAATGTTGGGCAAATGCCTCTTGGCGAATTCTGTAATCTGGACAGTCATATTCCCTTCAGCAGAAGTTGAAAGCTTCTATAAGCTTTTGCGTATTGCGCGCGCTAGGGTGTTGCAAAATTCAGACTTTAATAGATTTTATTCGGCAACTATCCTTCCGTCAAAACAATGAGACACATGCCAAGAAAAAACCAGCACAGATTAAAATCTATTCTTGTCTGAATTTGGCAACAAGCTGGCGCGTAATTCGTCAGAAACTTCTGCTACTTTCAAGGCTTCTGTTTTGTTTCGATATTCTCTGTATGCAGGGCATGTTGTTTATCTTGAACGTTCCTTATGAGTGCTATTACTTCTTGAAATCCATGAGGAAGATACACGGGTTTTATCCCCGACCCTTGCAGGTTGAATCCCGTTCTTGCTTGAAGCGCAAACGCTACGAGACTTATAAGGCATGGAATTGAAGCAAGAAGAATCATCACCGTTTGAGGTGATGCGAATTGATGAACTGCTGTCATGATTGAACTCATTAACGTTTCAATGGCTGAGATGAACGTTGGCTTAAAGATGGATCGCCACAGAGGGTCCAGCAGGAGGATGAATGTGGGCGAAAGTCCAGCCAGCAAGATTTTCCAGGGGTACCGCCTTGTGTGTTCAATGTACGCTATGCTTTTGTAAGGTATCTCTGTGACTTTTCTCGAGATACGTCCATGCTTGACGAAAAGCCTCCCGTCGGTAGCAACTACTCCCCAACTTCCTCTTGACCATGTTTTCAAAACATGTTCTGGTTCGGCCAAAGTTACGAGGGCCTCATGGGGTATATGTATCAAGCCGCTTTCCTTTATCATCTCTTCAGTTATTGCATCATCCAGCTCTCTTATGATTTTGTAAGATGTCATGTTTCTTGCCCTTTCCTTGGCGTTTATAGATAGCTTATTCCACAGCTCAAGATCATCCACGAGATTTCCTATCGCTTTCGCTGCGCCAGCGGCATCTTCTGGGCCTTCAGTGTGTATGCCTTCTCGACCGTTTCGAACCAGCCATGACTGACCCCCAACTCCAGAAGTTATAACAGGTACACCCATATACATGAATTCTAGTTGAGTTAAACCCAATGCTTCTACCTGACTCATGAGGATGTTGGCAAATGAAGACTTGATGAGTAAAGTCTTTTCTTTTTCGTCTAACTCGCCCAAGTAGGTTACGTTGGGTAGCTGACTCGCTTTTTCTTCAAGCCTGCCAGCATAACGTGAACCACCTCTCCCTGCTATCACAAAGTGGACGTCAGGCCTGTCTTTGAGTAAATCAGCAACTTTCAAAATAGCCATGGGATTCTTTCTCTCTTCCAAAGTCCCGAGATAAGACACTAACTTGGCCTTTTTTGATATTCGATGCCGCTCAAAGAAATCCTCAGTATCTGCAGCGGCAAACCGCAGAAACGATTCTTCATTCACACCGCTTGGGAAAAGAAAGCATTTCTTCGGGCCAGCGCCCATCTTGACCTTTGCCTCCTTCTCGGCGGGCGTAACAACAAGCACGAGATTCGCCGTTTTTAGGATCTGAGTCAATGATAAGCTGTTCCAAGCCAGTCGGAAAGTTCTCTCCAAAAGAGAATAATGCTCTGCTGAGGGCTCTTGAAAATGAGACATATGGCATAACACAATAGGATCTACATAGCCCCCCGAAACCTTCATGTATCGCCTCCAAGCAACAAACTTGGCAACTTCCTCTGGTCCGTTCCAGAGAGTGCTGTGAGTTATGAGCACGTTTAACTTGAACTCGTCGACTATCCCTTCCAAAACGTGAACGAAATCTCGCAAGCTAATGCGTCGACGAGGCCATTTCACAAGGTAACTAGCTACGCGAATGACTGGAACTCCCAACTCTAGGTCGTCTACAAAAATGTAGCCTTTGCCCTCTGCTAAAGTCTTGGATGAGATGACCTCGACGCCGTCGTGATAAACGCTAGTAATCAGATAGGCCTTATGCCCCAGAGAAATGAAGTCTCGCACCATTCGCTGGGCAACGAGTTCTTGACCCTTGCTAGTGCTTGTTTGATACATCAAAACGCCTATTCTTTTATGCACTCATGCCTTATCTCCTTAAGATTCATTCGGATCATGGGAAAGCCAGAATCAAACAAAAGGCGATTTGCCAGAAGCCTACTCAGAAACAGTGGAACATCTTCAAACTCCACGACGTAATCGCAAACCAACTTTTGTAAGCAAGTCTCCTCATGGACTACTCCCACACTAATATCTGATATCTCAAAGGCAGGGTTGTCTGCCTCCGAGTCTCCAAGGTAGAGGACCCCATTTTTCAACTTCAGCTCTTTCAACATCTCTTTAAGGGCCACACCTTTGTCGATAGACACGGGATACACATCAAAAAAAGGCTGACACTCATGCCTAATCAACTTCAAGCCCAACGCCTTGCAGTGATTTGCAACGTTGTCCGCTTCTTTCATCGCTGTCTCAACGTCCCTAGCCCGACGCCAGTCCACACAGAAGGCAATTGGACGTTGACTTATGTTGCGCTTTTCTTCAATCTCAACTCCCATGTCAGTTATACGTGATTTTGCATATTCGATGGCAAGAGAAACATTTTCTAGTCTGTGTTCATAATCGCGTCTTTCATGAATCGTCTCGCCTATCTTTCTCTCTAGTCCGCTCACTGCTGACCATGCATGAGCAAATCGCGTTCTTGCCGTAACAAATGAGAGGTCTTTCGTGGTAACAATAACGATTGGGATAAGTCTGCCTATTTTTTGAAGCACTGCACCTGTTTTCTCAGGAACTTTAGATTTGCTTCTCGAAACATTGAATGGACTTATAGTTCCATCATAATCCAAAGCCAAGCAATTGATAGTCATCTTGAAGTTTTCAGCCTTACGTCTGTTCTCTATATGCAGCGAAATTCCATCATGAAAATCTGAAGAGAAAGGTTGCGTTGAAACTTCCACCGGACTTTCCAAAGCCTAAGCTGTTTCTTTTGAGTTGCCAATATATATTTTTGCTAATTACGCGCGCGCAGAACGTTACAAGGCCTAGCGCACGCTATGCACTTTACACTACGCTACAAAGTTGTAGCAGTCTTGTCCAAGTAAACTCATAGTTCTGCGCCCAGCGCGCGCGCTTCCATCAGTCGCACTGCGAACACTTCATTTTGAGCTTAGCTATAGACGACATTAGCGGTAATCGACGAATTGTTTCAAAGCCCGAAACAAATTTTCTTCAATGTTCTTGACTGCTCCGAACATTCTCTCTTTCACTTTGCTGACGGAGGCATGGCTAGCGCGCTTGCGGCCAACGTAATTGCGAGATAGACACCTGAGTGTAGTCCATGGCGTTTTGGTTACAAGTATGGACGTCTTGAGCAAATTCATATCCCAAATCATTCCGCACACAATTCTCAGAAGCTCGTAACGGAGAACCAACATCAATTCATTCGCGGCTTTGCTTCTCCGTCGTTTCCACAATTCTGCTAGCAGCATTGCATTTTGCCTCATGAGCGAGTATGCAATATTGGTTTGCATAGTCAATTTGACGCTTCGGGTTATAAGAAGCTTGTTTAGCCGTAATATTTACCGTTGATAAGCACGCTAACCATGTTAAGAAGCGCGCTGAAAGTCGAATATGAAGGAACAGACACTGAGTCTCAATCAGGCGCGCGCGCCGTTCATAGGTTTTCTTTAAGTCATGTTAGACTGACATGAGGATTCAGCGCGACGGCAGGTGATTGAGCAAACTTTTAACGCCTTGCTTGATGTTATTCAAGTGAGAAGGGTGGTAGCGGTTTGATCGCGGACATGGTCTTGGTCAACGCGAAGGCCTACATGAACAAGGGAATAATAGATTGCAGTGTGGCAATCGATGGTGGCAAGATTTTCAAAGTAGGCAGGGAAACCAACATGCCTAAGTCAGATGCGAGATTCGATCTGAAGAATCTCCTAGTCCTGCCGGGTTTGATTGATGTGCATGTGCACCTTCGAGATGAGGGCAAAGCGTACAAAGAAGATTTTTACAGCGGCACAGCAGCCGCAGCGGCTGGAGGAATAACAACCGTTCTTGATATGCCTAACAACAACCCGGTGACCATGAGCGTTAAGACTCTGAGAAACAGGATTGGAATTGCTGAAGGGAAAGTTTTGGTGAACGTAGGATTCTATTCTGAATTTCCAAGGGACAAATCGGAAATCCAAGGAATCGTAGGAGAGGGCGCCGTCGGCTTCAAACTCTACATGGCTGAACAAGTCGGCGGGCTGGACATTCACAGCGACCAAGCTATCATAGAAGCGTTCAAGGTTGCGGGCAGCTTAGGGGTTCCGACGGCTACTCACGCAGAGGATGAGCAGACTCTGAAAAGAAACGAAGACAAGTTCAAGAACATCGGTCGGAATGACATTAACGCTTTCTTAAAGGCACACTCTGAAGACGTCGAAGTGAAGGCTATCGAGCGTTTGCTGAAACTTGCAAAGCAAACTGACATGTATCTGCATTTTTGTCACGTAAGCACGGAAGCAGGGATGAAGACAATAATTGAAGCTAAGAAGTCTGGGCTGTCGGTAACGTGTGAAGCGACGCCTCATCATCTGTTCCTGTCCGCTGGGGATTTGAAACGGGTTGGAAGTTTGGCAGTGACTATGCCGCCGTTGCGTGATAAACGTGACGTTGACGGTTTGTGGGAGGCTGTCAAGAACGGTTGGGTTGACGTTTTAGGCTCGGATCATGCGCCTCACACTCTAAAAGAAAAAGAAGCAGAGTCTGTTTGGGAAGTAAAGGTCGGAATACCCGGCTTAGAGACAACGCTTCCGCTCCTCCTCACTGAAGTTCGGCGCGGTCGAATATCAATTGGCGACGTTGTTAGACTGATGTCTGAAAACCCCGCGGAAATCTTCAAACTGAAAAACAAGGGCCGCTTGAAAGAGGGAAACGATGCTGACCTAACTGTTGTAGACCTCAACAGGAAATACAGGGTTGACGCGTCAAAGTTCCATTCAAAAGCGAAGTTCTCACCCTTTGAAGGCCGCGAGGTTGAAGGAAAACCTGTCAAAACCATCGTCGCGGGTCAACTAGTCATGGATGATGACGAGATCGTGGCGAAAGCTGGAAGCGGACGAATTATTCGGAGAGAGTAGGTTTTGAAGTTTGTCGTCGACGGAATGCTGGGAAAACTGACCCGTTGGCTTCGCATGCTAGGACACAATGTGAAATACTCAATCAAGCTTGACGATGCACAGTTGTTGATGATGGCCAAGAAGGAAAAAAGAGCGTTGCTCACAAGAGATTTAGCTCTCTATCAGCAAGCTACCGCAAAAGGAATTAATGCTTTGTATTTGGAAGGAGAGACAGAAGGAGAAAGACTAGCAGAGGTCGCGAAAAGATACGGCATCCCGCTGGACATAGACATGGCAACGTCGAGATGCCCAAAATGCAATGCCAAAGTAAAACCGATATCAAAAGAAAAAGTAGGCCACAAGGTTCAGAAGAACACGTTCACCAACTACAACGAGTTCTGGCAATGCCCAAAATGCAGGCAAATCTACTGGCAAGGAGCTCATTGGACGAAAATCAGAAAAACCCTCGACACCGCAAGAGAGAACCTAAGAAAAACCTGTGCAAAAAGCGACATCAACCTCCATTCGCAAATCTTAATAAGAGAAAGGCGAAAACAGAACAAACGGTGATTGTCAGTGAACGTTCAAAAACCCTCTCGCGAATTGTCAATTGACGAGACTTTGACATGGACGTTTGACCTTTACTTCAGAAATTTCGCCGCGTTCTTTGTGCCGATGATTATTGCAGCAGTGGTTTCAGGGGTTTTTGGCGCGCTCCTCTCTGATTACGTCTTACACATGCCACCGCTTGATACGGGAGCTTCACAACAAGAGATGTTGAATTGGCTTTCCACCTATATGCCAAGGTTGTTAATTATGGCATTCGCTGTAGGGACATTGTCATGGATAGTGGGCACGATAGCAAGCGGAGTCGTTGTCAAGTGCGCGTCAGACTCGATAGAAAAAGGCACTGTGAACCTCGGGAACGCCTTCAGTTCGGCTGTAACCAAGCTTCCCTTACTGTTGGTGGCTGGACTCATCTATGTTATACTAGTAGGAGTAGGTTTTATCGCGTTGATAATACCAGGAATAATACTTGCCATAATGTTTTCCCTCAATGTTCCTGCAATCATGATTGAAAATGCCGGAGCCCTCGGCAGCCTGTCAAGAAGCAGAAAACTCGTCAGCGGACGCTGGCTCAAGACCTTCACGTTGCTCTTGATAATAATGCTGATAGTTGGACTCATATCTTTCATAGGAAGCCTGATGACAGCCCCATTCGGAATCTTCAGGTGGTTGGCAAGCAGCATCATATCAGCTCTTGTCGAACCTATCCTTCCAATATCGCTGGCAGTTTACTATTATTCGATGTTCGGTAGAGAACAGCAGCAGCGTGTTCCTCCGCCGCCTCCTCCGCCGTTCTAGAAGAGACAAAAGAAAAAATGAAATTTAGAAGATGCTTAGGACTCTTTCAGAAGCCACTTCAGCGGAATGTCCTGGTAAGTACCGTCTGGCAACGTCCGCCTGACGGTCATCGGCAAAATGCCCACTTCAAGTTCTTTCAAAGCTATGTCTATTGGGCTTGAAATGCCTCCGGAAATGTCGACAAGTATGGGAGCGCCCATGGAAATCTGCAGCGCTCTGGCCCCCACTATTCTTGCCTTTTCGAAACGTGTGACTTTGGGTGGACCGATTAGAACCTTCTCTTTTCCCGACGTGTTCTAATACTCTCCAGCGCCTGGGTACCCGGCACCTGGAGGCATACCTCCCGGCGGTGTTGAAGGACCTCTCGTCTTTCCAGCTGCGATTACGTCGTCGATTTTCAGAATCATCGTCGAAGCTTCTGTTGCCGACTTTATTATCTGTTTCTTGACGGCCAGCGGTTCAAACACCCCGGCTTCGGCCATGTCTTCAACTTTCCCGTCGTGAACCTCAATTCCCGCCCATTTCTCGCCTTTTTCATGCCTTGCTCTCAGTTCGGACAATATGTCAATGGGATCCAGACCCGCGTTTTCTGTCAGCGTCATTGGAATAGTCTCGAGGGCTTCTGCGAAACCCTTCACTGCAAGTTGTTCTCTTCCTGGCAGGGTTTCCGCGTATTTTCTGAGCATGCGTGAGACTTCAAGCTCTGGTGAGCCGCCTCCAGCGACTACTTTCGGTTCTTCAACTATGTCTCGGACTACGCACAGGGCGTCGTGGAGTGAACGTTCGGCTTCGTCTACTATGCGCGTCGTTCCACCTCTTATCAAAATTGTGACAGCGCGTGGGTGCTTGCAGCCTTCTACAAAAGTCATTTTATCGTCGCCTATTTTGCGTTCTTCAACTAGGTTCGCGTAGCCCAAATCCTCTGAGCTTATGGCGTCAAGGTTGGTGATTATTTTGCCGCCTGTGGCTTTGGCGAGTTTTTCCATGTCGGACTTTTTGATTCTTCGAACGGCAAGTATTTCCTTTCTTGCCAAGAAGTGCTGAACCATGTCGTCAAGGCCTTTCTCGCACAGTACAACGTTTGCGCCTACTGCGACTATCTTGTCAACCATTTCGCGCAGCATTCCTTCCTCCTGTTTCAGGAAACCTTCCATCTGTTCTGGGCTTTCGATGTTGATTTTGGCGTCGAACTCGGTTTTCTCAATTTCAAGCGGGCAGTCGAGTAGGGCTATTTTGGCTTTTTCCACACGTTTTGGCATGCCTGAATGGGCGACGTCCTTGTCCAAGACTATGCCTTGGATTAGCTTCGTGTCCCTTGTCGATTCGCCTGGCTTTTTCTCAACTTTGACATCGTCCACGTCGACCTTGTATAAGTCTCCTTGCTTTTCTGCCACTTGGAGAATTGACTTAACCGCTAAGTCGGCCAAGTATTCCCTGTGTTCGGCCACGAGTTTGCTTGCCATGGAAGTCATTGCGGCTTTCTTCATGTATTCCTGAGTGTTAAGGTCAACGGGTATCGCCATTTTCTCCAAGATTTCAAGTGCCTTTTCTTGGGCTTTCCTGTAGCCGTCGATTATGATTGTTGGGTGAACGTTTTTCTCAATGAGCTCCTCTGCCTTGTTCAGCAGTTCTCCTGCTATTATTACGGCGGTTGTGGTTCCGTCGCCTGCTTCGTTGTCCTGGGTTTTGGCTACTTCAACCATCATTTTGGCCGCTGGATGTTGTATGTCCATCTCGTCCAATATGGTGCGTCCGTCGCTCGTTATGGTCACATCGCCGAAGCTGTCGACAAGCATTTTGTCCATGCCCTTCGGCCCCAAACAGCTTTTGACGGTTTCAGCCACTATTTTCGCAGCCATTATGTTCGTGTGCTGCGCTTCCTTTCCCCTTGAACGGTTTGAACCCTCTTTTAATACCAATACTGGTACGCCGCCGGCTGATGCTGATGACAAACTCAAACAAACCTCCTTTTGTGCGTTCACAATGAAAACAGCCTTACAATATAAGTTTTTCTAAATTAGTGAGCTGAAAGTTAGATTTTGCACCGTGAATCTCCAGAAAATGGGTGTCAGCTTGGTTTGAGCGTTGTTTTCAAACCGGACCCAGTCAAGACTATGACGGTCTGATCTTTCTTTGATGCCTCTTTCAATTCAAGTTGTTTCCTATAGGCTGCATAGGCAACTGCCGAGCTGGGCTCGACAAAGAAGCCTTTCCTCGCGAGTTCTTTGAAAGCATCTCGTATCTCATCTTCCTCAACCATGACGGCGTCGCCTTTTGCTTCCTTCAGCTGTTTGATCATAAGGTCTAAGAGTGGAGGATTTACGCTTACCAGAGCGTCGGCGATGGAAGTTATTTTTTCGGGCGGATGATAATCCAAATTCTTCAAACGGTGATACAGCGGGGAAACTTGGCTTGTTTGACAAGCAACTACGTATGGCATAGCTTCTATCACGCTGGACTCAACTAGGTGTTTGAACCCCCTTAACACGCCCAGCAGCAGGGTTCCAGCGGAAGCAGGCAGATAAACCTGTTCAGGTGCGCGCCAGCCGAACTGTTCGGCTATTTCGTACGCAAGGCTTCTTATGCCGTCTCTGAATAGGGGGTGAAGTATGTGTCCAACGTAGAACTTTCGCCTTTCAGGTTTCTGTGCTTCTTCTGCGACCTTGCTTCGACTGCCTGGGGTTTTGACGACTTCGGCGCCGTAGAATCGGATTTGGTTGAGTTTTGGTCCCGAGACGGTTTCTGGGACGTAGATTTTTGCTTTCAGTCCCCCGCGGGCAGCGTACGCAGCCATTGAGGCTCCTGCATTGCCAGAAGAGTCTTCAGCAATGTAGCCTTCTGCGTCTTTCACCGGCTTGTGCAGAGCTGAGATTAGCGTCGTTGAGCCTCTGTCTTTGAAGGAACCTGTTGGGTTTAGGTTTTCAAGTTTGAAATGGACGTTGTCTGTGAATCTTACTAGTGGTGTCCAGCCTTCGCCGAGGGTCACGATTTCTGACTCTTTTGCGTATGGGAAGAATTTTGCGTAGCGCCAGAAGCTACGGTTTTGCTTGCAGATTTGTCCTGTTTCGAATTTTGTGTTTTGCCCGACAATTAGCGGCTGGCCGCAGCGTGGGCATTTGAAGTCAAGTAGGCTTTTTGAAGGTCTTCCGCAGACTGAGCACGTGATTTCATACTGCATTGACAGCGACTGCTCCGTGGTTTGATAGAAAGTTGCTGGTATTTAGCTTTAGAGATTGTGCTGCGTCAAGGAAACTATTTATATCATGTTGAAGTCGTCTTATTTTTCTAACTAAAAATCGGGGTAAGACGGTTTGAAGAGGATAATTGTTTGTCTGAAACAGGCGGTTGATGTTACGCAGTTGAAGGTTGATCCGGCAACGAGACAGCTCATAACAGCCAGTGCGCCTAGGAAGATGAGTGATTTTGACAAGAATGCTTTGGAAGAGGCGGTTAGGCTGAAGGAGAAGAATGCAGGTGTTGAAGTTGTTACGGTTACTGTGGCTTCTGAAGAGGCTAAGACGGTTTTGAGGGAGGCGCTGGCGATGGGCGCTGACAAGGCTTACGTGGTTAATGATGCGGGCCTCAAGGATGTTGACACGTTGGGCACGGCGCACGTTTTAGCGGAAGCGATAAAGAAGGCTGGAGAGTTTGATTTGGTTTTGTGCGGCGAGTCTTCGTTGGACAGTTTCAGTGGGCTTGTTGGTTCGAGGGTTGGGGAGTTGTTGAGTTTGCCGCAGGTGACTTCTGCCAGGAAGCTTTCGGTTGAGGGTGACGCTGTTGTGGGCGAGAGGACGCTGGAAGATTCGATTGAGACTGTTAAGGCGAAGTTGCCGGCTTTAGTGACGGTTACGCGGGAGATTAATCAGCCGAGGATTCCGTCGTTGATGATGATTATGAAAGCTTCGAAGAAAGAGATAGTCACGTGGACGTTGGCAGATTTGGCTGTTGATAAGGCGAAGCTGGCTTCGAAGATTGAGGTGGTTGAGGTTTTGGCGCCGAAGACGGAGCGGAAGAGGATCAGGATAACAGGTGAGAGTGTAGCGGAGATTGCGGACAAGCTAGCTAAGGCGCTGATTCAGGAAGGCGTGGTGAAAAGGTGATCTGGAATGAGTGAGGGTAAGGGTGTTTGGGTTTTTTCTGAGAATGCAGATTTGACGTTGGAGATGCTTGGCAAAGGACGCGAAATAGCCGATAAGGTTGGAGCTGAGCTTGCGGCGGTTGTCATTGGAAGCAACGCAGCGGATTGGGCGAATGAGCTGGTGAAGTATGGAGCGGACAAGGTCTACTTGGTTGATAATGCTGTGTTTGGGCGTTTTCAGGCTGAAGCCTACTTGAGTGTTCTGCATAATCTGGTTGTGAATTATAAGCCTGAGACTGTGCTGATTGGTTCGACGAAGAATGGGAAGCCTTTGGCGGCTAGGCTTGCGACGCGGCTTGAGGTTGGATGCGTGCCTGACTGTTCGAGGTTGGGTGTTGATGAGAAGGGTAGGCTTGTGGGTGAGAGGATTACATACGGTGGGAATGCGGTTGCGAAACTGACGTTTAAGACCAAGCCGCAGATTGTTACCGTGCCCAGCAGAGCGTTTGAGAAGCCCCAGCCGAAGAAGCGGAGTGGGCAGGTGGTGAAGTTGGATTTGAAGGCGGAGCAGGCAAAGACTGAGGTTGTGGAGACGAAGCCGCTTGAAACGTCGAATGTGAGGATTGAGGAGGCTGAGCTTATTGTTAGTTGCGGGCGGGGTTTGGAGAAGAAGGATGATAGGGTTTTGCTGGACGAGTTGGCAGCGGTTTTGTGCGGGCAGGTTGGGTGTTCGAGGCCTTTGGCTGAGGACAGGAAGTGGTTCAGCGAGTGGGTTGGGTTAAGCGGACACAAGGTTAAGCCGAAACTGTATATTGCGTGCGGGATTTCGGGTGTGATTCAGCATGTTGCTGGGATAAGGGATGCGAAGGTGGTTGTGGCGATTAACAAGGATGAGCAGGCGCCGATTTTCGAGGTTGCGGATTACGGAGTGGTTGGCAACCTGTACGAGATACTGCCAGCATTGAAAGAAGCTTTGAAGAAACAGCTGCAATAAACGTGTACTGCTGCTCTCAGGAGCTCTACCCCCCTCTATAAATAGATTGAACCTACTTTTTCAATTGCAGGTAATCTTGATTGTGGTTTCTTTTTTGAAAGCACGCTAACTTTAATAATCGAAAACCTGCATGAGGAGAATAGTAGATAGGGCTGCAAGACTGATGAGAGATAGCATGACTGAAGAAGTGGGCGCGCACATCTTTGTATGCACAAACAAGTCAGAGCCTGAGTGCCTTCAGCGAAGGCTCTTTGGGACCAGCAAGTTGTATGCAGATGATGCCTTGATGACAAGATCTGGCGACTTGTTGTTTCTTCTAAACATTAGCTCAGACGTTCTCCATGGCATTTTTCAGGCAAAATCTGATGGTCGAAAAGACATTGCCCCCGAAGCTTGGAAAGGTAAGTATCCATATCAGGTTGAGGTTGAGCCTCTTGGCAATGTTCAGACTATCGAAAACGCTAAGAAGACGCTTCAGAAACTAGGCATAGAATGGCACAAACCCTTGACTGAGCCAATGACTCAGCAATTGTTGGGATTATTTGCACCGAAAGGATCAGGATTAATCAAACGGACGGCGGAGAACACTCCATGGGGCTTGTTAGCACCTGAGAAAACCCTGACCAGACAAGGCCGCATGAACGCAATCAAAGCAACGAACATGCTTGATCAAGAAAAACCGACGCTCGAAGCAACAACGTTATGGGACTACCCTAGACAAAGCTATGGGAAAATTCCTAAAGGGAACAACAAATACCCAGGTGTTACTCCTGCCTTCATCATTTGGAACTTACTCCAAAGATATACTGACCCCAATGATTTGGTTCTAGACCCTATGTGCGGTAGTGGCACGACCATAGATGTCTGCAACGAAGAGGGCCGCAGAGTCATCTGCTATGATATTGCACCAACTAGACCAGATATTCTGCAAAATGACTCACGGACCATCCCTCTTCCAGACGATCATGTGGACATGATATTTGTTGACTCACCCTACGGAGACAACATAAAGTATAACGACAATCCCAATTGCATAGGCAAGATTTCAAGCGAGACTGAAGATTTCTATGTAGAACTGGAAAGAGTGATCAAAGAATGCCACAGGGTTCTGAAGCCTGGAAAAGTCATCGCATGGTTAATTGGAGATCAATGGGTTAAAAAGAAATTCACGCCAGTTGGCTTTAGGGTCTATGAGATACTCAGCAAATACTTTGAAACCGTAGATGTTATTTGCGTGGTTCGAAGAGGACAGTCATCTAACACGGGCATTTGGTACAGCCGGGCACGCCGTTTTAACTTCTTCCTTCGAGGCTTCAAATATCTGTTTATCATGAGAAAATCTTCCGGTGCAGTAATTGAAGCAAAGAAAAGAACGGTGAAATGGGCATATTATGATAGAGATAGAAGTAGGGTAGAATCCTCGTAGTTGCTAAGGGTGATCTGTTGAAACTAAATGATCTGATAACACTCTACGAAAAGAAGAAAGCGACATACGGAAATAATGCATACAAGCACGTGTCTGAACTTCTTGGAGAAGCAAAGGAAATTCATAAGCAAGATTGGCTGAAAAAGCCAACTCCAAATAGAGACCATGAACAATCATGGAGAGCTTTCAAAGGAAAGAACTTGGAGAAGCTTGTCGTTCACATAATCAAGGATGAAGTCGAGAGTCTGGGACTGAAAATAGTCGATGGAAACAAGTTGGAGAAGACCAACAGCAACAACCTGCCACTTGAGTTAAGTTCGGTTAAACATAATTTGCTCGTTGATTATGGCGAGTTTGGCTCACATTTGCCAGATGTTGATATCGTGATTTATGATCCCAAGACTTACAAGATTGTAGCAGTCATATCGAGCAAGGTGACGCTACGGGAAAGAATTGCCCAAACAGGATATTGGAAAATCAAACTCTCAAGAGACAAAGTTACAGAGCACATAAAAGTATTCTTCATAACACCAGATGAAGATGGCACTTTGACTAAAAGGATTCCAGCGAAAAAAGGAAGAGCCATAGTGGAGGAAGACACTGACGGGAGCTATGTGATGAGCGAAAGAACGGTTGAGGAAAGCGCCAAGGTCAAAATGTTCGATAAGTTCATGGATGACTTGAGGAAAATACTAGCGCTTAGCAAGAAGTCATAGTCTAAATATAGAGTGGTGTGTGTTGTTTATTTGTATGG
>Ga0315296_10000627_pt1 | contig 32085 bp, 43 predicted proteins | sample YL17G14_18_MG_FD_203921 | JGI IMG/M metagenome (GOLD analysis project Ga0315296, IMG submission 203921) | Sediment microbial communities from Yellowstone Lake, YNP, Wyoming, USA - YL17G14_18 | ecosystem: Environmental > Aquatic > Freshwater > Lake > Sediment | place: USA: Wyoming | collected... | reverse complement strand
AAATATCAGACGTGGCCTGCACCTGGGGGTGGATACTACACTTGGTACAGAGCCTATGGAAAAGAATGGAGTGGTAGTTTTGGTTCAGAAGAGAGTATCAATGACGATTCGGAGCCAGTTAGTCCTGGGTATATCTCTGGAACAATAGACAAAAACAATGTGATTCATTACGCATATGAAAATTATCCAAGCGAACAGATAACGTATCGCAATAGAACTGGTGGAACTTGGCAATCCCCAGTTGTGTTAGCTAGCGTTGCAAACACTTATGGAGCTCCTACTATTGGAATCTATGATTGGGACAATTCGTACATATCCGTAGTTTGGAGTGATGGCGCAGAGCACAGCAGTGGTGATATTTGGGGTATAAAATATACATCTGCGTGGCTTACACCCACAATACTTTTGGCTGGAGCGACGTACGATTCTCAAACATCTGAAAATTCTTTCATGAGAGAATACAACGGAACTTATGGCATACTTTGGGAAATTCCTACTGTTGCAGCGGAATATTCTCATGGTGATGTCTTTTTCAGTGACATACTTTTACCATCGCCAAGCAGTTCAAATCCAGGCACGGGCTATCAAATAAAGAAATATATCCACTATGGAAGTGGAACCAGTAGCGGTGAAGATGTCTACTTAAATGGTCATTCCAAAACAGATTTTAGTGATATTAGATTTACAGCTTCAGATGGTATCACGTTGTTGAGCGCTTGGAACGAGAGCCAATACGACGGAGACAACGTAACGGTTTGGATAAAAATTTCTGATAATTTGACAAGCAGTGATGTCAAAATCTACTTGTATTATGGAAACTATGGAGCTTCCGCTTATTGGGACGGAGATAGCACATTCATATTTTTCGATGACTTTCCAGGTTCGAGCATTGATACGAATAAGTGGTCTGGTGATACTGCTTATACTACTGTTTCTGGTGGGATATGTACTCTTACAGCTACTGGTGGAGATAGGAACATTCAAGGGAAGACATTTGTTTCACCACCCTATGCGATGGAGACTTTGACGATGATTGAAACGGGTAAGTATTCAGGGGTTGGTTTGAGGAAGGCTGGTATGGGGGCTAGCTGGGCGTTGTTTGAGGGCAGCAATCTTGATATTTTTCCGTGTAAAGAGGGTGTTTATAGTCAGATTTTATCTAATTTTGTGACGGGTTCGTATAGAAGATTTAGTCTGTATTGGCAGACGACGGTTGAGAATTATTTGGATAATGGTGTTGAGGTTCAGGGTAGTCCTATGACTACTGTGGCTTGGATTGCTACTGTTGATATGTCTGTTTGGTTGAATACTGGTGCGAGTAGCGCGCATCATGTTTATTGTGATTGGATTTTGTTGCGGAAGTATGTTAGTCCAGAACCAACAAATGCTGTGTCAGGAGGTGAAGGTGAGGGCGAAGGCGGTGGTGGCGGGTGGGGTGGTGAAGAACCTACTCCAACTACTATAGCTTTGACAATTACAGCGTTTCCTATGTCAAACTCAACTTTTACATATAACGGAACTTCATACATAACACCTCAGTCATTTGCTATTTTACCTGGAGATAATGTTATGCTCGTTGTTTTGGATACAACATTGCATGTTAACTGCACCGAATACTATTTCTATGGCTGGTATGTCAATTTTTCGCTGCAAAATCCTTCGCTGTACTCCACTAGCACTTCAATTTCGTTAACAATAACAGGGACCACAACTGTTGTTATTGCTTATAACCATTTTGGCGGCTCGTACAACTTTGGAAGTGGTTGGGTTAAACTAAACAGTGATGGAAACTTCTCTGCAGATTCAGCTACGGATGCTGCGTATCATAATCCCCATGTATTTGGTGACGTGCAAACATGGAGCATTTCATTTAACGATTATATGACACTCCAACTCCAATCCAACAGTACAAATATTGGGCATATTGCTTCTGGAACATGGTACTATAACTGGTCGTTGCCATCAACAACAGTTCATGATAGGATGCCTTTGAACTACACTTACATCCTTGATACTGATGTAAGAATCACTAACGTCAATTTCTCCTCTGGAGCGTGGTTAAGGATTGCGTTCGCGGCGGCATTTTGTGACAGGTACAACCAATCAGGACATGACGTGAAATATACCGAACTCGACATCTATGACAGCCCCACGGCTCTTAACAGCTCTAGTGGAGATGCCGCTGGTGGTGGGAATGTTATATACCAAGGTCAAGACGTGGTAGAATACAGAGTGGCAAATGTTAATATAAGCGATACTTGGTCCCATTTCACGTGGAACCTTACCCAATACATTACTTCCGCTTGGGGCAGTATGGTTTCCAACAACGAGTTCAAACTAGAGTCTGTCTACGCAGTCATAGAAGTAATTGGTGCAACGAACGCTACTGTAGACGTTGACAATTTCAACTTGTACGTATTGCCATTGCCAAACTCCATAGACCCTTACAGCTATTGGGATGGAGTCGCGTCCGAGGTTTACGCTTTTCCAGAGTTATCACCAACCTATAATAATTTAAGCCAATGGTCTACCGTATCAAGAAATAGTTCGGGATATAGTGTGTACGCCACAGTGAGAATAACAAATTCTGATACTCCTGTAATTCTCGCAGAAGATGGATTAAATTCGTATTTCGTGGTAGACGTGAATGGAACCGCATCGCTAACGTTATCAGACGATACAACTACAAAACATTCAGGATACAACAGCCTAAAAATGGTCGGTTCAAGACCAGATACGTCATCCGTTTGCAGTATGAACCACACATTCAACCCTATTGCCGATTGGACTGCGTACGACTTTTTGAGTTTGTATATCAGGTTCAACCAAACCGACAGCTATTTCCACAAGATTGCCATTGAAGATAGCAACGGAGAGGTGTTCTGGTGGCGAATAAAAGACATCAACAATTCTTTGCATAACGGGCAGTTCAATAGGATTGTAATACCTCTCAAGAGACCAGAATGGGGGGGTTCATTGTTCAATTTGTCTATTGTGAAATACCTCATAATTTCACCGTGGAAGTCATACGAAAATCTCACAGAGGCGTCTGGTTGGACAGCGACGATGTGGATAGACCAGATAGCTTTGACAAATGGGACAACTGTGGATGTTGTCTTCAATGTTCCATTGGGGAATTTCAATTGGACATTATCCACCAAAAGAGATTTTGCGGGACATGAAGGACAATACGTTCCTGCCATAACGTACACTGGAAGTGTTAACGCTGACAACTTTTGGGTATTGCGTCCAAGATTTGACACGACTTTTGGGACTTGGGGATTGTACAACACTACAAGCGGTGCAAACAACGGTATAACTTCCTTTAAATCTGGTAGTCAGGGTGATTATGCCCTGTACGATTTTGGTGACTCAAATGTGCTTGACTTTTTGTATCCGACAAATCTAGCTTCTTCCAGGAAGCTTGGGTTTGCGCTAAAATTGCCGCCAAATGATGGCTTTCTAATCCAGAACGGAACCATAGAACAAGAGTACGTGTGGGGTGGAATATCTGAAACAAAATTGAAACTGTACGTTGAGTCTCAATTCCCAATATTCGGTGATGCCAACATTACCAATTTCGATTGCATCAATTGGATCATTGCAGAGAAAAGGACGTACTACATTCAAACCAACCTTACGCTGCCAGACGGAAAGATTTTGGATACTGTTGCTTTCAATTTCACAGATGTTTCTGGCCACAACATGGGGGTCTACTTTGACAATATAACGTCATCCGTTGGTGTATTTGGCTATGCAGGAAAGAATGAAACGCGGGTAGAATTTCTTGCGTCTTCAAATAGTTCCATGTCATTCCATTGGCAACACAGTACATTGTATCTTTGGCTGCCTTTTTGGGTAAAAAGATATGCCGTGGATACTTGGTCTGAAGACTTGGGGATGTTTGCTAACGACACTTTAGGGGAAGAAACAGGTTGGTTTGTTCTCCACAGTGGTTATTTCAATTTGTATTCTCAAGGTGGTCTTGAAAAACTGACAACGTCTGGAAATGCTGGCAGGTATGAAGGTGGAGAATTTTTCAACATTTTTGCTGGGAATGATAGCTACGCGAGGTCTGACATCTATTGGATAAACCTCGTTCACGTTAAAATGCTTGTGACGGTAGATACGAGTGGTCTTCCACTAAACACTGCTCATGATTCGTTAGTCAAAGTTACGTTTGGAATTGGGTACTTCGACGGGATTAGTTGGACGAACCCGACTTGGGGACCAAGCGTAGAGTTGCAACCAATACAATCAGAAGACACTGCTGGAGACAAAATGCAAAGCGTTTTTGCGCAAATGCGTAATAACAAAGGCGCGTCAATCTTGACTGAAGATTTCAAGACTTTTTGGCTTAAACAGGATGACGTGTTGGAATTTTGGGTAGATATGTGGTTCAACAAAGCTAACGACTCATCCATTTTCGGAATGCGAATTGGTGCGTATTTCTACCCAATGAACAATCACGATTTCTGGACGTTAATTACGGGTGGTACGTGGGGTCCAAAGTGGAAAAACGAAACGTCAGTTTCTGGGTTTGCTCAATTATTCAAAAACATTGCCTCTGACCGCATTACGTCTCACGATATTCAAATGATAGATTTCTGGGCAAAAGTTTCTGTGCAGGGTGCATCTGGTGAAAATTGCTCTATTGGGATAAAGTCGATAAAAGTTTTTGACTATACGTTTGGTTCCGACATGTCAGGGATACAAACACCTTCGTTTGACGAGCCAAGAACACCAAGCATTCCGCTCGGTGGAATATTTGGCATATTGGCCTCATTCCTGCAGGGTCTTGCCAATGTGTTGGCTCCAGCTTTCATGTTCATTTGGTCAGGGCTCGTTTGGATATTTGACAGCATATTTTTAGCCATTTTTGGGCAGCCAAACGTGTTCACAAACTTTGTGAATATGATCGTTGCAGTTGTCACAACGGTAGTGTCGTTCATGATCATGATTTCGCAGTATATCGTGCAGTTTGCGCTCGTGTTTTCAAGTATCGTGACTCTGTTCTTCACGTACTTCTTCAGCACAATATGGGGCATATTTTCATTCCTGTTTGCTGGAGCGTTTAACATGTGGACTGCGATAGCGACAATCATTGGAGTTTCAACTGCATGGCTAACTGGTAGTACATATGTCAATGGCTGGGGCCAAACGTATAATTTCACTCACATGTACAATTTCACGTTCCTGGGATTGCACGGCGGCATAGCGATATTCATGGTGCTGTTCGTGGTTGGGTTCTTCATACAAATACTGAGATGTCTTACGACAATGAGTCTTGGCCCTATAATGGAACCAGTTGGTCTGTTCTGGGCATTTGTGCAATTCCTGATAAAAATAGTCGAATTTCTGTTCGACATGGTAATGAGACTGATACACACGGTGGTAGCAATTGCGCACGCTTTACGCGATATATTGCCAAGACCGTTTGGACTGTAGTGATGTGAGAATATGGACAGCGATAATCTCTATTTCCTCATTTTCTTTAGTGTAATAGTCCTTGCTTTGCTGATCGTAATTGGAGCGTACGTATCGTCCACAACAGTATCGACACCAGCTGGTGTTCTTTTGCTTATGACTCCCGATCTTAATACCAAGCAAATACTTAACCAACCGTTCGTAATGCCTGGAGGCATAACGAGGGAAAATAACGTCTACATATTCTACGTGTACAATCCATACGGCTACAGGCAGAATGTCACTATTGACTTCTATCTGATGTTTAACCTGAACAGAAGCTGGGTTGATGTGGCGTACTCGACTGGAAGTAACTTCTTCATAAACGGTACGCAAACGCTAGAGTGCCAGGTGACCGCTGTTCTAAAAACGGTGACCACAGACGCTGAAGCTAACGTTTTTATAGGAGCAGGCAGCAACATACTCTATCTTACAGTTAATGCAGAGGTGGTTAAATAATGGCTAAATGTCAAACGTGGGTGATAATCGTGAAATTAAAGGCTGAAGAGGAAGTACCAAGCAGGTACGCTTTGGTCTCTAAAAAGCGGTTGTCAGGTCTCAATATTGAAACTTCAAATGCTGTACTGATAGATAGACCTGTGCTGATTATTCCAGATGGAGAAGCAGAAAAAATTGAGATTATACCCATCACTGGTCCCGCAATTATTCACGGAACAAATTTTGAAAGGAGGCTAAACGGATGAGTGAGGAAGAAGAGAGACCATTAGAAAAGAGGTCAGTTGCGTTTGGTAAACCTTTGCATAGGACACCACCGCGAGAACCCCATGTATCTGTTGAGACTCAGGAGCATTCAAAAACCAAAATAAGTAGAGGTGATGTTGCAGTGGCTGGTAGGATGGAAGAAGAGGGCGATCATACTGGACCTTTCAAAAGGCCCAGAAGGTTGACACCAGAAGAGATCGAAGAGAAGCGGAAAAAGAAATTGAGAGAAAGAAGCAAGCTTGAGAAAATCATAAAGGACAATACGTTTGACAAGCCCACGATCTCAATAGCAAAGTTGCTTAGCATGATGAATTTCAGTCTCGCAAAATTCTATCTGTGGCGTCCGTTGCTGTTTAATGCGTTGATGATAGAACTCGTCGGTTTCATGATGTTCATTGCTTTCAGCGGAATTTTGAGTATGGTGACAATGTCACTCATTGCCACTTTCATGGGATTCATGATTGCATTCTTCTTGAAATTCATGATTTATAGCGTTTGGTTATTCCGCAAAGCAGGAGATAAACAAAGTGTTAAATGAGATAGAAAAGGCATATATTGCGGGGTTCTTTGATGGAGAAGGTAGTGTAGTAATATCACCCTCAAAGAGAAAAAGGACTGAAACCGAACCATGCGAATACACTGACTACTATCTAATTGTCGCAATGTCTAATACGAACAAAGAAATAATAGATTTCATAATGTCCAAGTTTGGAAATAACGGTTCAAGATATTCAGGCATACCATACGAAGGGTGTAAAAGGATCTATCGTTTAACTCTTAATGCAACATTTGGAAAAGAGTTCATACATGAAATTTACCCATACCTTAGTAAAAAAGAAGCAAGCTGAAATTGCACTCAGGTTTCCAGTGCAAAAAACCCACACAAGGGGTAGACCACTTGATAAAGATACCTTGCTCATAAGGAAATTGCTTGAAGCCGAGTTGAAAGTATTAAATAAGAGAGGAACCAGTGTTCAGAGCAGTTCATGGAGCAAACGATGGAGTGCCAGATCTCAACTTATTAAAATGACACCAGAACAACTGATGACAGCAAAAAAAATGATTGTGGCTGCCTAAGAGTTCAAAGGTGTTGAAAAGTGAACCAAATCCCAGATAAAGTAAGGCAGTATGACAGAGCCACACAGGCAATATGGAGAGTACTTCGGCATATCGGTATTGGTGGAAAGTCATTAGCCAATGTCTACATGATGGCACCAATGCTGTTAAATTATTGCCTTGTCGGGGCGTCGGGAACGGTTCTTAACTGGGCCATTTATGAACACATTTTTAGACCTGTTTTTGTTGTTTTCGGTCAGATAGGTACTTTCATTGGTATAGCAATAACAACCCTACTCGTGTTTCTTTGGAATTTTTTCTGGAACCGCCGCTGGTCTCTTAGCCCAAGGTCACAAGTTTTGAAGATGTCTCATGAAAAACGTCAAGAGTTGAAAAATCTGATTGCAGAGCTGGAAAAATGAATAGAGAACAACTGCACAAAATAGGAAATAATTTGCTGGTGGACATCGCATCCATTGTCCTCGCATTTGCAAGTACTATCTCTGTAGTCAATGCAGTTAACATTTTGTATTCTGCGCAATACAAGACAGGTACACTTCCACCTGATAATGTATCCTCAGCAACTTACAACCTTGCATATGCGATTGGGTTCGCTTTGACGATAGTCGTTGCTAGGAAATATAGGCGCTCCGCGCCTATGTGTCCTGCGGACACAAGGAAGAAGGAAAACGAGGTTGTTGCAACAACCTCGAAAAACACACCACCTCAATCTTAATATCTGAAGTGGTAAAGCATATTAAAGTGGAGATTGAAATGGCTGCCTTATCGGATTTCATGATTTTGGTCAAGGAGCTGATATTTTACTTTGGGCCGATGTGGTTGGCTGTTGGATATTGCCTCTTCCACAAAAGACTAAGTCAGCGAGTTCTCAACACCTGCGCGATCATCGCTCTCATGATTGCTTACAGTGCTGGCGTCTATTTTGGTTCAACTGTCTTTGGCATTTGGAACACCATCATGTGGATCACTCTTATGACCATAACATTTGAACTTTTAATACGCAAAGGATTCAAACTGCACTACGGAATATTCATGGCCGTCACCATGACACTGTTCATGACTGCAGTTTGGGAGATACCTATTGACTGTATCTTCGTTGGGATGAGTTTCACTTTTGAGCAATTAGTTCTAAAAACTATGCTTGCAAGTCCTTACCTGGCACTGGGCATCCCACTTTTCTTTGAACTTAGAAAATTCAATCTGCATCGGTGGTTCACCATGACTCTGTTGTCAGGCACGATGATCATGTCTTTACCATTCGCTCCAATCTTTGACAATTTCAACAGTTTTATTCTGCAACCAAGTGGTTACCCTCTATATGCTGTTGACCAACTATACAGACTTGTCTGGTGCGCAGTGGCAATAATATTCGCAATTAAAATTCCGAGTGTGAACAAGAATGCCAATTGAAAGAAGTAAGTTAGACCCGTCAGTGATAATCCACCACCCTGAACAGGTGAATATTTACGACAGCACCATAGGCAAGGGCACGAAGATAGCAAGCTTCGTCGAAATAGGAGGGTCAAATATTGGATGCTTCTGCAAGATAGAAGCTCATGCTTTTATTGCCCCTGGCACGATCATAGAAGACTACGTCTTCATTGGCCCGCATGCTGCCGTGCAAAACGACAAACGCCCTAATTTGCTGAAGACTGGATGGACCATCAGCCCAGTTAAGATTAAGCGGGGAGCAGTAATAGGTGGCTCGTCAGTAATCCTTGGAGGTGTGACTATAGGAAAAGAGGCGCTGGTCGGAGCTGGAAGCGTTGTAACAAAAGACGTGCCAGATAAAAGTGTAGTTTACGGGGAACACGCAAAAATGAGGGCGCTCTCAGGAGCAGAATGTACTTGAACTACATATTTTTTGAGGGCACACAGGCTGGTGTGATAAAAATGGCTCCAGTCATCAAAGAGTTTGAAAATAGGGGAGTTGCATTCAGATTTATTTGTTCTGGCCAACACAGATCTCGATCTTTGAAAAGAACTATAGAACTTTTTGGTCTGCCAGAGCCTGAAAGTCTTACTGGGTCAAAGAAAGATGTAGTCAATCTTGCAGGGCTCACCACCTGGGCACCTAAAATAATGTTCAAATTGGTGCATGACATACCAAAAGATTCTGTCATCATAACTCAAGGAGACTCGATCACGACATTTGTTGGAACTTTGTGGGCCAAATACAGCCGCTGTAAACTTGCTCACATAGAAGCAGGGATGCGATCATTTGACATATTCAGCCCGTTCCCTGAAGAACTGATAAGAGTTTTTGCAGATTGCATGTCAGATTATCTGTTTGCCTCATGTGACTCTGCTTACAAAAATATTGAGAGGTATTATTCCAGGAAAAAAGTCGTGAACATGGGAGCAAACACTTTGATTGATTCGATGAAACTCGCGCTGAAAATCGGCCACAATTCATTTGCAATACCAGATGAACCTTACACCATAGTGACACTGCACAGGCTCGAGACAATGATGAATCGAGAAAAACTCAACAGGGCCCTCAAGATAATAGAGATGGTCTCTAAGAGAATGAAAGTGCTTTTCTTCATGCACGACTCCATAGCTTCAAGAATAAAGAGAGACATTCCTGGAGTTGAATATAACGATTTTCTAGAGTACACCGAGTTTGTCAACGTTCTGTGGCACTCAGAACTTGTTTTGACCGACAGTGGAGGACTGCAGGAAGAGTGTTATTACCTTGACAAACCGTGCTTGCTGCTGCGAGATGTCACAGAACATGGAGAAGGTATTGGAAAAAATGTTTGCCTTGGATTCTCTTTAAGAGAAGCAGAAATCTTTCTGCGCAGACCATATCATAGGCCAAACCCAGTTGACATATCCATAAGCCCATCCAAGTTAATTGCTGAGGTGCTGTTAGATGCATGAATGGAAGACACTTAAAACATGGACAAGTGAGAATGCAGAGAAATTATCTCTGGCAGTGGTCTGCACAATTATCTTTCTTCTGGCATGCGTAAGATCTATCTACTCTTCAATGACTGGGTTTATTTTGCCTGACGAAGGATTGTATTTCCACGCAACTGTCGGAAATTTTTACATACGCCCCGTCTTCGTTTATTTGCTTACATTATACAAAAAAGTCCTCGGTATCACGAACATATCAGGAATGCTGAACTTTGGCGCATTCTTTGGTGCACTGTTCTCAATCGGAGCCGTTTTGGCATTGTACAAGATATGGAAAAACGTTTCAACAAACAAAGATGCTCGCGTGTATTCAATACTGTCAATGATCATGCTTCCAATGTTCTTGATACTGAGCCCTACCTGGCTCACAGAAGCACCATCTTTCTGCATCAGCATGTTTGCAATATTGTCCATGACACAATTCCTTAAAAGCAACAGCCACAGATACTTAGTCGGGTCACTTGCTCTTTTTACTCTGGCTTCATTCATCCGTGAATCGGCATGGATACTGCTCATAGGCAGTACGCTTATCCTTATTTATTTTAGGATCAGAAAAGTAAAAGGAGTTTCTTTCTTAATCATTGTAGGATTTTTGTTGGCAACAATGGTAACCACTCCGTACATAGCACTGGAGCAGTTCGGGATTCCAAAAGTATTTGTATGGCAATTCCCGATGCTGGCCGAACAGTCATCAACATATGTGCCTATATTCGGGATAACGCCAGAAGTGCACCAGGTTCAGCCACTTGACGCTGCTGTAAAATTCTTGGTTGCGTCATCTCTTGCATATGGATTAATTTTCGTTTTGACGATTATTGGGATGGTGTCAGCACTAAAGGCTGTTGCAAAAGATAATATGCTGATGTTCCTTCTGGCAAGTTCGGTCCTGGGATATGTTGCTTTCATTCTTTTTTGTGTGCGGTTGAGTGAATATTCTCTCGTTTACACGTCAACAACAGTTCGGTTTGCATACGCTTCATACTCTTCTCTTCTTTTATTACCAAGAGCTTACTCTGCATTAAAACCAAAATTCAGAAAAATATTTTTCTTCCTGACACTGTCATTTCTGGTAGTTACGGCATTAGTCGGGCTTCCCATTTTGCAGTCAGGCCTTTCCACAGCTGGTGTCAACGTGTACTTTTCAAATGGATACCAAACACCTTATTTCAGGGCTTACAACTTGGTCAGCAAAAATTCCAGAGTTCTTATATTTGCCGAACCTTACGTGAGGATAAGTCTTTTCTTTTTAAATAACCCGAACGTCACCATTTACTCTTTTGCAATTAATGGTACAAAAGACTATGCTGAAGATGCGTCAATATTTGATCAAGTTATCCACTATGGTTATTGGGGCACTGTACTGGTGTACGGAGAGTTCTACCAGAACTATTATGTTTCACTGAACCAGAACTCTCCGTTCTTCATGGATCTGATCCAAAACAAAACGTCGTACAATCTCAAAACGATATGGTCAGACTCTGAATCGTATCTTTTGGAGGTAATCGTGAAATGAAACTGATGAAAAGATACGTTTTGTACATAATGCCTGTTTTAGTTGTGATGTTCTTTACGAATTTCAATTGCCTTCCTAAAAACGATTACGCATACATGAATCCGCAGGTAGTTCTGCCAAAATATTTGCAGGGACTTCCAGTGATTGGTTCTCTTATGTCGTTACCAAACAGGTTGGGCTTGTGGACTTTACTTACGTATTACTATTTCATGCTCGTAAGCTTTGAATTTGGGCTGAAGAAAAAAATGAACTATTTAATATCCATTATCTTTGCTGGGTCAATTTCACTGTTCAATATAACCTGGAGGGAGAGCTACTTTGTCGTGGCCGACTGGATCCATCTTTTTGGTGCCAGAAATCTCAACTTCATACCGTGGCAAATAGCTTACAGCATACCTGCATTCTCCATCATATGCTGGCTTAAATATGAATACCACGTGCCTTTCAATATCAACCGCACGGTAATAAAATACTTTGTGTTACTGTGCCTGTTCCAGTTAATCTGGTGGATACCGTACATCCAGGTGTACAGAACGAGTACAATAACAGACTATTCTGCATACACTCAATCCGACTGGATATTTATTCCCATGTTCGGTTTTTGTATAGCTGGATTTATGACGTATTTCTGGGTTGGCAGTGATAAAAAGTTGACATACGAGAAGTCTTGGAAGGCACGTGCAATATTTATTTCAATAACTGCTGCCAGTTTCATTAATCTGTTCATAAAAGGGAGCTTCAAGGGTGGTTTCATTTGAAAGTTGCGTTAGTAGTACCTCCAAGTCCACTGAGCAAATTCACGTGGACAGAGACATATCACTATCCATTGGGAGTCCTATATCTTGCCTCTTATCTTGCCAAGAATGGGTTCCAGGTTAAAGTTGTAGATGCAATAGCTGAGAATATGACGTTTAACCAGTGCGTGGGATCTTTCAAAGACTGTGATGTTGTTGGAGCATCGGCTGTCACTTCAACATTCAATCAAGCATCCAATATACTGAGGACAGCCAAAACTCTCGGGAAGACGACTGTCATTGGTGGTGTCCACGTCACTTCTCTTGCAAGAGAGGTTATGGAAACAAATCCATGGATTGACTATGGGGTAATTGGTGAAGGTGAGCATACTCTTCTCGAACTGGTGAAATATCTGTCTTCAGGTGAGAACCATCCAAGCATGTTGGCAATAAAAGGTCTTGTTTTTAGGAACAACGGCATGGTCCAATTTTCAGGAGAAAGAGAACTGATTCAAAATATTGACGAACTGCCTTATCCTGCTTTGGGTTTGATTGACTTTCCATCGAAAAAGTACAGCGTTAGTGCACTGTATGCGAAGAGGTCACCGTGTGGAAATATCATCACTTCAAGAGGATGTCCTTATGATTGCCTTTATTGCGCATCATGTACTATGTGGAGACGTACAGTCAGATATCGAAGTCCAGAGAACGTAATTGGCGAGATGCAAGTTCTTTTCGATCTTGGGGTTAAAGAACTCAAGATATGGGACGACACTTTCACGCTCAATAAAGAAAGGGTTGTTAAAATATGCCAAATGATGACAGATGAAGGGTTTGATTTCACCTGGAGCTGTCTCACGCGTGTCGATCATCTGGAACTGGAAATGCTAAAGGAAATGAAAAATGCAGGCTGTTGGCTCGTTGATTTCGGAATTGATGCTGGTACTCAGGAAGGGCTTGACATACTCAGAAAACATGTGACACTTCAACAGAACATTGACGGTGTCAAGCTCGTTAAGAAAGCAGGAATTGAAGCAAAAGGGAATGTAATACTCGGAACTCCAGGCGATACGGTGGAAAGTATCAGAGCTACAATTGACCACACAAAGCAGCTTGACCTTGATTATCTTAATATATGCACCATGACACCAATTCCAGGAAGCGATCTGTACGAAATGGCTCTCAAGAATGGGTGGATAGTTGATTGGAACTGGGACAACTATTCAGGAAGGTATCCAGTTATGAATATCGGAACAGTTGATTATGATCTTCTTTATGATTTGCAAAGGCAGGCGCTAAAAGAGTTCTACAGCCGTCCGAGTTTCATCTTCAAGCGATTGAAAAGATTGAGGTCATACGGTGAATTCAAGAGAGCTTTCCATGCTGCGCTGAAAGTTTGGAGAGGAGATCTTGACTAATATCGACGTTGGTTGCGGATGCCTTGACGTTCATAAAAGAACGGAAGGAATTGGGATTGACGTGAACCGTGGGCTTGCGGATGTTATCTGTGACGCCAGGCATATGCCGTTCAACTGCGGGTCTTTTGATTCTGCCACGTGCCACCATGTTCTTGAGCACGTGGAAGATCCAGAAGAAATCCTAAAAGAGATGCATAGGGTTGTGAAGGGTGGAGGTAAAGTGGACATCGTTTATCCTGTCAATGCCATGGAACAGGAGAGTATGAAAGTCCTTCTCCACCCTCTCACATTCTTCAATATCATCTGTGGGTTCTGGAAGGTGGTCAGAAGAAGAAGAATTCGCGGGATGGCCCATAAGACTGATATCACAGTTGACATGATCTCCAGGTTTCTTTGTCCATGTACAATGTTGGTTAAAAAACACCCGAGGACTCTTGACAACATCGAATGGTTTATTAAGAGGAAAATCGAATATGATGGTTGGGAGGAAATTGTACTGTGCTGTCTGAATCTGTGTACCTCTTGAACCCTCCATTCGTTGATGGATATTGCAGAGACGCATGTTGGCAGGCAAGTGGTCGTGCAGGCACTTTCAGATACCCTATATGGCTGGCGTATGCCGCAGCTCAACTTGTGCCATACTGCCAAATAAAGCTTGTGGACGCAGTTGCCAATAGCTGGAGTATTGACACCATTATCAAAGATATTCGCACACACCAACCTACAAAGATTGTTGTGGACACTAATTGGGGCAGTTTGCGCAATGATTTGAAAATAGCATCCACTCTCAGGGAGCTTTTTGCACCGCATGGAATTGAAGTTATTCCATTCGGCATACCGTTCGGGACAGGAGATGTGGAACTGCTTAAGCATGTTGTTGGAGAAGATCCTGAAAATTGTCCAAATGTCACTCCGATATATGCGAGCTTCTTGGATATTCCTAAATATAGACTTGCAGAATGTTTCCATCCAGTCATTCAACTATGGGCTCATGGTGTGACATGCCCACAAGGTTGCATATTCTGCAACAAGATAATCAGAAAAGTGGGATTCAGAGATTACCAAGATGCAGTAGACGAAGTAGAATTTGCAATGTCAGGTCGCAAAAGTATCTTTGACCATTGGATTGCGGATTGGGAATACCCGATAGCTGTCAAGGAATTTCACTATGAAGATGATGATTTCACGATGGACAAGTTCTGGGCTATGAGATTCTGCAGTGAAGTTATGCAAAGGAAGCTTGAACTCGTATGGAGCTGCCAAACAAGAGCAGATGTGTCTGGAGATCTTGCTTCTTCTATGTCACGTTCTGGATGCCGCCTTGTCATATGCGGATTTGAGAGTGGGGCAGACTCTATGCTTTCGAGAATGAAGAAGGGATTCACTGTTAATCAGACTGTCAAATTTGCAAAGAGCATCAGGAAATCAGGGATACTTCTTCAAGCTGACGTGATAATTGGACTTCCATCCGAGACGAAAAAAACAATTGATGCGACTAGAAGCCTGGTGAGAACCATTTCTCCTGACGTCCTTCAGGTCACGGTTGCTACTCCATATCCAAACACTGAATTTCATGCATGGGCAAAAGAGAGAGGATACCTACTTTCAGAGGATCCAATGAAAACACTCCTTTCAGACGGAAGACAATCGTGTGTGATCAATTACCCAAATCTGACTGCTAAAGAGATCAAAGAAGCTGTAGACGAAACACTGATGTCATATTACAAGAGTTGGAGATTTGCAGTGAGGGCAGTTCATCAAGTCTGTAGAAAGAATGGTTTGGAGGAATTGAAAAGACTATGGTGGTCAACGAAGCAGTTCAAATTATAGTTCCATCCTGGAACTCAGAGCGGACTATACGCATGTGTCTGATGTCACTGAAAGATTTGGACTATCCAAATTTCAAAATATCTGTCATTGACAGGTTCTCAAATGATGATACCAAAAAGATTGCAGAGTCTCTGGGAGTGCCTGTAATTCAAAAGGATTGCAACCGATCAGAGGCGTATAACTTCGCACTTGGCAACTTCAATTCAGAATATTTTGCCCTTGTAGATTCTGACTGCGTACTACCTAAAAATTGGCTTGACGTGTGCATGAAAGAAATACGGGAAAACGGTGTTGGAGCCGTCGGTGGATTCTACAAAACTCCAAAAGATGCCCCGTTCTGGAACAAGATCATCGGCATGGAACTGGACACAAGAAGAAAGAGATTCAAAAGAGTAATATCAAGATTGCCAACAGGGTGCCTTCTCATAAAAAGAGAATGTCTGAAGAATGTTCCGTTTGACGGTAAACTGGACACTGCACAGGAAACTGATTGGGGTTACAGGCTTGCATCATCTGGCTATAAGATGATTTACATGCCTGAAGCTGACGTACTTCACTATCACAGAGACTCTTTGCATAAATTCTTCAATCAACAATTCAAATACGGTTGCGGAATCCCAGAGTTCTACTTGAAGAACAGGACTGCACTCAAAGGAGATGACATAACAAGCATATGGATGAATGTCCAACCTGTGGCTTTAGTGGCAGGGTTAATTTCAGCAATTTTAGGGTTCTGGCTCGTAATTTTATGCCTCTTCATCTACTGGTTGTTTCTTTCCGTCAAGAACAAATGCTTGGCTATGTGTGTCATTTACTGCGTCAGATGTTTCGCCTGGACTTCAGGATTGTGTGTTTGGCTAGTTAGGAGGATTAAAAATGTATTCTAAGATCATTGTGTTGATACCAGCCTACAATGCTGTCCACACAATAGCGGAAGTCATTTTCAAATCTAAAGAATGCGCTGGCAAAGTGATAGTCTATAACGATGGTTCCACAGACGATACAAGCTACGTGGCAAGTAACTGCGGTGCAATGGTATTGGAAGAGAAAAAGAACAGAGGAAAAGGGTACGCCTTGAAAAGATTGTTTGAATACGCAAAAGCACTGCCAGATGCGGAAGAATCCATATTTGTCACTATCGACGCTGACATGCAGCACAATCCGAGAGACATACCAAATCTAGTAAAGTCGATCCTTTCTGGAGAATTCGACGTAGTCTGCGGAGTAAGACAAAACTCTCAAATTCATAGGAGGATTGCTAACAAATTTTTGGACATGATGTCAAAGAATAAAGAAAGCCAAATGGGACTTCGCGCATACAGTTATGTGGCGATAAAAGATCTGCAAATAGAGACAGATGGATTTGGTGTCGATTCTGAAATTATGATGAGACTCTCCAATTTCAGAACTGGCCATGTATCAGTGTGGGTTGAATATGACAGATATTCGCACAAGAAAAATCCTATTTCCCATTTTGTGGAGGTCTTCAACTTTTTATTTTTCAGAAGACCACTTCTGAATCTTGGGATTTTTGGTTTGTTTCTAGCCTCAGTGGGCTTGTACTTTATCTTCAACGTCATCCAAACTTTTAATGCTCAAAAGGGACTTGCGCTTGGGACATTTCTTGGAGGAATGTTATTAACAATTCTTGGCACGTTGATTTTTTTCGTCGGGGTTATACTTCACGCTGTTAAAAACACTTCAAAATAGAAAAAGGGATATGATTGCATGAACGAAAAAGATGATCCATTAAAACTGTTGGAGATCCTTGAAGAAGAAAGCAGCAGGGCGTGGATGAAATGGGTGGGCAACATGCACAAAGAAGATACAGTGGCAAAACTGAAAAAACTGCCTGGTAAGATCCTTTGCATGATCGGATTGCACAAGAAGAGGATCATGAGGTGAAAACAATGAAGTTTAATGTGGACAAATTGGTCAAGGCATCTATCACCATCCTGTTTGCACTGCTTTTTTTGGATTATATATTGACAACTGCACTCATGACAAGAGGTGTCCCTGAATCTAACCCAATACTTGTATTTCTTTTCAACAACAACATCTCAATAGTGTACCCTATAATCTCTTCATTTCTGTGCTTCTTATCATGGAGGGTTGTGAAAACCTCAAACAGTCACAAGTTTAAATGCGCATCATCCCTGGTACGGTGCGGAATGTTTATTATAGCCGCTGTTTTAATATATCTTCTGACCTTCATGGAAATAACCAACTTGAAAATATTTGGTGATGTGATATGAAGTTAGCAATCGTGATCCCAACGATAAATGAGGAGGCTAACCTGAAAGTGCTCCTGCCAAAGATCAATAGCCTATTTCCAAGCGCAAAAATATTCGTCATTGATGATCTGTCCACAGATGATACTGTTGCTGTTGCAAAGAAGTACCAATGCATTATCCCATACACTGTGGCAAAAAGGGGGCTTGGCATGAGTTACGCCGAGGGTGTTGCCAGGGCATTCTATGAACATGAATGTGACATTGTTGCAACGATGGACGCGGATCATCCAGCAGAAGCTCTCCAGGCTATGTGGACAGTATTTGAGTTGGAATATTTTGACTTTGAACACGGCGTGTCAATGTGCATAGGCCACGAACTTGGGACAAGGAGAATAACCAGCATTGGGGCTTCGTGGATTGCAAAGAAACTGTTGGGCATAAAATACATACGCCAACCGACGTGCGGCCTGATGATGTTCAGCAAAGACCTTATTGACAAAATAGGTCTGAGAAATATCAAATCAGAAAGTGATACCTGGCATCTTGAGCTTCTATTCCTTGCAATCAAGAAGAGAGCTAAAATAGCAGAGGTAAATTTCAACGGTATCAAGCATGGAAGAGCCTCTCTGTTAAGAACTATGAATTGGCTCGATGAAGTTGTTGGGATAAAAATAAGGTCATTCAAAGAACATTTGCAGGTGGTGAGAAAACGTCAGAATTAAATCCATTGGTTGGCTTTGCCATATTTGCATTCTTCATACTTGGAATATGGAAGGGCATTGAAATTGTATGGAAGCTACTTAAATTTGCAAGAAGGCTGATAAGCGGCCCAGAAGAGACAATAGATGATGCACGTGAGAAACTCAAGAAGCTCGCGTCCAAAGGACGCGGGAAACTGCGACTTCCTAGAAAGAAACCCGCGTCCTAACGGACGCTGGAAGTCAGCCTCCAAATAAGTAGGAACCTCTGAACGTAGTGAAGAGGTGGCAACCTCGTGATTCACAGACGTAGTAACCTTTATATATCACCGTGTGGTGATACGAGGGTGAAAGTATCGGTGATTCGATGTTGAAAAGAGACAAGAAACACACGCGCCATAGAACCACTGTTCGCCAATGGCGGAAGAAACACAGAGTGCACAGTCAGACCTACCGAAAAACTGATGCTGGCTATAAATGGGTTCCAAAGAAGTCCAGGTGATTGAATGCCAAAAACAAAAAAGACAAAAAAGATTCGTTCTAGGAAACCAAAGACTTACAACATAAAACAGTGGAAGGGCATGGAGAAGATGTTCACCAAAAAGGTGAAGCGTTCTTCAAGTCTGCTTCATGGCGTGAAAGGCAGTACGTGGCTGAAGAAGCCTCCAAAACATTCCGCGAAAAGAGCTTCAGGAAACATGATGTGAGAGGTGATTGACATGGTATATACTGGACCAATAAAGGTCAAGAAAACAAAGAAAGCTGGTTTCGGCGGCATAGTCGCTCCGACAGCTTCTGCCTTCCAGAAGGTTCTGAAGGGAAAAGGATCGAAGAAAGGCTTTGGAATAGTCGGCAAGCCGCACAGCACGATCCACAAAACGCTGAAGGGAAGGAAGTCAGCAAAGAAAAAATGGACAGGCGGGTTCTAGAATGCCAAGAAAGATCATACGCTATGTTTCATACGCAAACAAAAAAGACGCTGAAAAAGAGGTCAGGAGTTTTCCGAAAAAGCGCAGGGAAAAAGTCAGGATCGTAAAGCTGAAAGGTGGCAATGCACTCAGTAGTTTCAGGACGAACAAGCGCAGCAAATACGTCAAAGTTCCGCACAGGTTTGAAGTGAGGGAGTATTGAATGCCAAATCCCGTTAGAGGATATTACTTTGCACTCCTGAGACAGGGCAAGACAAAGGAAGAGGCTAGTGCGTTGGTCAGGAAGAAATTCAAACTGGCACCAAAGCGAAAGAAGACAATGATATCAAAGCGCAAACGTAAGGGTGGCAAAACGATATCTGCCGAACTTGCAGGACTTCATTTCCAGGGAAGAGAGCAGTACAGGGAGGGTGGCAAGGTATCCAGAGTCCACATGAAGCAGGCCAAAGATATCTACAAAAAGAAACTGAAGGGCTGGCCAAAGAAGATGGGCGGCAAAAAGAGGAGACTGTAATGCCAGGTTTCCTTACTAAAGCCTTCAAGAAAACCAGGTCTTCCAGATCTGGAAAAAAGAGACGGCCAAAGAATCCAAAGACAAAATCTTCTGAGCTGTGGATTCAAAAGCTTGAGAAAGGCACACTGCGCGCCGACGTCAAAAGACTTTACGGAGCAAAGGGGTTCACCAAAAGAAACCACAGGAGAATAATAAAGTCTTCAGTGATCAGGACTCTTGCAAAGAGAAAAGGTGTGGTTGGCCAGAGAGCCAGAGCTGCGCAGACGTTGGAGAAACTGAGGGGCCGAAGATGAAGAAAAAGATAGGTGCTCACAGGAAATCAAAGAAGAGGATGCTGAAGAAAAAGGCCAGGAAAAAGGAGAGACATGCTATCATGATCAAAGACGATTGGGTGAGAGGTTAAATGCCATACAAAACAAAAACGATAAGAGTCAAAAAGAATCTGAAGGGCGGATACGGCCTTTCTGATTTTGAGTGGACCAAAGCTGGGAACATAAAACTCAAATACTTCAGACCAAAAAAGAAGCGAGGTAAAAGATAAATGCCATCTAAAAACTACAAGTGGAAACGTGGACCCAAAGGTGGACTCTACAGATACCACAAAGTCCAATCATCACCCAGTGGAAGAGTTGCCAAAGTGTGGAAGAAAAGGGGCAAATGATAAATGCCGTACAAAACCAAAACAGTGAGGGTCAAACAAACATTGAACGGTGGCTATGGTCTTGTGGAAATGGAATGGACCAAAGCTGGGAACGTAAAGCTCAGGTACTTCAGGCCAAAGAAAAAACGAGTGAAGAGATAGATGAGCAAAATTAATAGGCAAACATTGATTGATTTTGTTCCAGCAAAGAATGCTTCAGTCGCCCGCAAAAAGTTCATAGCAAGAAAAGTGCATGAGGGATATTCGCCTACTGGCATACGTGAAAAGATCAAGAGTGTCCGCGTTGTCAAGACTTCAAAACGCCAACGCGGAATGAGGTTGTACAAGGTGAGGTTCTGAAATGAGTTGGTTGACAAGACATAAAGATGGCCAGCACTTCTTTTCTGGCCAGCGGGCACATCCAAACCCAATATTCAAGGGTGGAGGAAAAGTTGTCCGCGACATCGGCAGGTATTCTCCAACATACACGTACACTGTCGAAGGCCAGGAATACGGTCCAATTGACAGAGAGACAAGATCAAAGTTTGTCGAATACCTGCAAAACGTGCACAATGCTGAGGTCAGTGACGAGATCAAAGGCGAAATGGAAAATGATCTTATCGCCGCTGGAGTCCCACCAGAAGTACTTGACGCAATAGCTAACCAAGACGCCAGAGTTTCTTTCAAGGGTGCAACGATAAATCTTCCAAAGCCTCGCGTGCCAATACATCGGGTTAGGAAAGTTGTTGCCATTGATGAAGGCGAGGTCGAACCAGTTGTTCCTGGACCGATGTATCCAGAAACTGAAAGCTATGACGTTCCACCAACCACGGTGCCAGAAAGATTTGTCAAATATCCAGCCGCAAGCAGGCCAGCAAGTTACCAGAGATATCTTGATAAACTGAGGCGCAGGCGTCATTGGCAAAGAAGAGTCACGACTGGATCCGCACTCGTGAAAACGTCAAGTCCAGTGAAGACATCAGGTCCGTTTGCAAGAAAGAGGTCAAGTGCTGCGCTCATACCACAATCATCGCCAATAGGATACCCATCAGAAGAATACACATAGCGAGGCATTTTGAACAATGCCCCGCAAATCTAAATGGTATAAGAAGAAAGGCAAGCTTGTTGAAAGTGGCAAGCTTACAAATGATGGCATGATATCAATAGGTCTAATAAACCGCGATCCAAAGAAAAGGAGAAAACACATTATCTCAATATCCAAAGATCTGCAAAGATACAGGATCTACAAAGCTTTGTGGAGGAAAAGAAAATGAGGAGCTCCAAAACAAGAGGGAAACCACAAACAGTGAAAGTATCTTTCAGGACTTCAGAAGGAAAAACCGTTAGCTTCCTTAAAACCAAGAGAAAAGCCAAAAGAATCAAAATTCGTTTCGGAAGAAGGAAAGTAAAATGACACGTGGACGTCCAAAAGTAAAACCAGGAGAAATGGAAGTCAAGTTTGACAGACACGGAAGAGTGAAAGCTTTCAGAATAAAAGGCCCTCCAAAAAGAAGATCAGGTGGAAAGTGGCTCAGTCGCCATAAGGATGGAAAACATTTCTTGGTTGGGCAAAAGGCAGCCATGACACCGATGAAATTCGTTTCAGGTGTTGCTGGTGTCAGTGCTGGGCTTATGGCATTGAGAGCTGCTAGGGGTGGCAAAATAAAGAAAGGACAAGTACAGTGCCCATATTGCGGACATGTGTATTATCCAGCGGCTGATGATCAATATTTGATGGACAGAGGACATGGACTTGATTGCCCAAAGTGCGGACGCAGATTCTTGGCAGATAAGAAATACGACAAACGGGCAGACTACGGTGTCAGAATAGAACTCGCAGGCACTGTAGGAGATATTAAAGAAAGGAGCGACCTCAAACTCGTAACAGATAGCCAGGAAGTCAGAGAAATCCTTGACTTCGTTGGCGCGCCGCACCATTTCGGAGGCCTTTTTGTCAAAGAAAAAGATGGGGAGTATGCCGAAGTATATGGATTCCACGGGTCGGTGCCATACACATACAGTGAACTATTTGCAATTAAACGTTATAGAAAAGGGGGTAAAGCACAATCAAAAAAGTGGGTCGTCAAGAAATACAAACAAAGTAAAACACAAACTCCTCAGGTTGTAGAACAGCAAATATTCGGCACAGAGAAGGAAGCAATAGAGTTCTACAAGCGGAACAAGCGCACATCTGGTTGGCCGTGGAACTTCTGGGCATACCCTGAAGAAGCAGTGTCGGGTGCCAAAGATTCCATAGATGCGATAAGAGAAAAGCTCATACAAGAAAGCCTGCGAAAGTTCAAAAAAGAGCACGGGGTAAGGTCAGGTGGCAAAGTAAAGCAATTCAAAAAATACAGGGTCTATGAAGGTAACAAAGTCCTACTAGAAACAGATGACAAAGTAGAAGCTGAGAAAGTTTGGAGAGATAGCCATAGAAAAACACCAGGCAAGTTCCACGAGCTTCATAGGTGGTCTCCAGAAGAAGGACACTATGAAGGAATTTCCCAGTTTGCTCCAGGCGACAAAGTAAGATGGTAAGTGAATGGTGTGCCGTACAAGTGGCTGAGCCGACATAGAGATGGACAACATTTCACTGTGCGTGGCGGGAAGGCTCATCTACCACCAAAGATAAAACTTAAGTACACACCATCTTTGGAAGAATACAGGGAAGCTGTGCTAATGGACATAGAGGAGTACAAAAATGACTTCATGTGGTTGGGCGAAGGAAAAATAGACAAAGACGTTCTTAGAGAGGCGCAAACATACAAGAAAATGGCAAAGCTTGCAAGGACAAAAGATGAACTTAAGCTGGTGTTAATTCAAATTGGGCATGATGCGCCAGCATTACATACTGTGACACCAAGCATAATTAAAACAAAAGTTCCAAAGTTGTCAGAAGGAAGGACCACGGAAACTGCAGAAGTTCCAAAGAAAGATCTGGTAACACTCATTGCGGAACGGTTGCCATCATTTATCAAAGAAGACAGAAAAAAAGAAGATGCAATTCTGAAGCGTTTATCTAAGAGCAAAAAAACACCCAGCACTTCATTCATAAAACTGTACAAAAAAGCAAGAAGATACACTGGCAGGGAGAATAATGGTTAAACGAAAGTGGCTCAGTCGCCATAAAGATGGTTGTCATTTCATCATCCGTGGTGGAAAGGCACACTTGCCACCCAAAAGCTTCAAAAGCTTGGAAAAACCAGATATGTACGTTAGCCAATTATACCATCCGCGGTCACCACCATTAGAAATGTGGAAAGAAGTTGCATTGGATTTTCTAGGAGAAGTAAGGAATGAAATCCCAGAAATTGCAGACAGCAAAGAATCAGAAAAGGAAATGGAAGAAGAACTAGAACAAATAATAGAAAAAGTGAAAAAGGCAACACATAAAGGGACTCTTGTCACAGTAGCAAAACATATAATGCCACCACTGGACAAAACTCAACTTGAAACTTGTATGTACATGCATCTTCGATCAAAGAAATTAATTCCATACAAACCGATGAAGAGTGAACTGATTCTTGGCAAATTAAAGCAACGATTATCCGAAGAATTTGATCTCAAGAAAGGCGGGGATTACAAATGACATGGTTATCCAGACACAAAGATGGTAGACACTTTCCAGTTGGCGGAAAAGCACACTTACCGCCCAAGCACTTTACCAAAAGAAATCCGACCCCTTCGGGCTCGGGAAAGTCAAGTCATGAAGTCATGGTGGAAGAGTTGGACAAATATAGCTTCAGAAAGATCAATGATGCCGCCAAACTTCTCAAGCTAACACCAACAGAGTTGGGAATTGGGACAGTATCGCTCGGCCTATCCAAAGACTTGGAAGTTGCAGGTGGCACAATTGAAGGAGGAGATCCGACAATCATATTCAACAAAGCTTTCATCAGATCACATCCTAAAGAAGTTATAGCTGTTGTATTGTCTCATGAGCTGTCCCACATGAAACATGGCCACACGTGGATAGGTGACCATTACAAAGTAAGAGGAAAGAAGAAAAAGATTGACATAGAACGGGAAAAGACTGCGTGGAGATTCGCAAGAGAAAACACAAAAGGTGTAGAAGACATAACTATAAATCCTGATGGAACTGCAGTAGTAACTGTCAAAAAAGGAAAGAAGCTCATAGCGTATGCCGTGTAGGTGAGCAAAATGAAAAGAAAGAGATCAAAATGGCTATCACGTCACAGTGATGGCAGACACTTCCATGTTGGTGCTAAAGCTCACCTTCAACCAAAGAAGTTCGCGCAGGCAACTTTTCCTAAAGTTGGTGGGATGAGGTCGCAACCATTCACTATAAGTGCTGAAAGAGCTGACAGATCCATCAAAAGAAGACTTGGCAAATTAAAAAACCTGACTCCAAAAGATTACAAATTGCTAATTGACGCTGGCTACCAGCTGGAGCCTTTTAAGGACTTGTGCAACAAGGATAGAACTGACTATGAAGAAATGCTGACTACGGCCAGGCAAATATTGAAAGAAAAAATAAAAGGCGGCAAAGTTGCCCCAAGGTTTGTGGTGGTAACGTACACTGATGGTATCAGCACTGTGCCAAAGAAAAAGATGATGAGCGTGCCAGATTCCGTGGCGTTTTACCAGGAAGCGAGACAGAAAGGTTGGGACATACTCGACTGCACGCCTCTTGAAAAAGCAGCACCTCTCGGCGGAAAGGTTAGTGCCAAGACTTTTGCTGGAGATCTGTTCATGCTCATAAAAACGATGACTCCAGAAGCGGTTGAAAGAGTCAACAAAATGCTCCCACCGATAGGTTCAAAGAAGGAACGGGTCAGGAAGTGGATGTTGAAAAGAGGCATACCATTTAAAGAAGAGGATGACAGATTTGCAATTGGAGATGCAGATCTCTGGTTCGTGGACGGAAAATACGATGGATGGGGCGTGAAAGTGCAAAAACCGTTTGGTGCTTTGGTGGGAGAATTTGATGAAGAATAAATGGTTATCAAGACACTCTGATGGAAGACATTTCCATGTTGGCGGAAAAGCTCACATGCCGCCAAAGAGATTTAAGCCAACTTCAGTGATGTCAAGAAGACTTGTTCATCAGCTTGCAAAAGCCAAGCCTGCAACGACAGACATTGGATACAGCATAGACTCGATAGATGTAGGGTCTGCGAAGGGTGATGCGATCAAGTTTGGCAAATTGGTCATAAGCAAGGACAGCATAAAGGTGCTCAAAGACTACGCTAAAGATAGGGGTGTCAAAGGAAAGATAATATACATGTTACCTGCCGAGTTCCTTCGGAGAGTCCCAAGCACTGTGACCACTGAAGCCCCCGCATTTGTGCAGAAGAAAAGCCTGTTCCACAAAGAGAGCCTTTCTGCTCTCAGGAAAGCTATAAGGAAAAGAATGCCGCTGAACATACTGATGTTGGATTATACCGATATGCGCGCTGGATATCCTGCCCACGATGGAAGACATCGCAGTGTTATAGCGAAAGAAATGGGCATAAAGCGAGTGCCTGTATTTGTTATCGGAGAGCCTGAGGTCGAAATAACTAACGGAGTAAGAGTGGTGAGCTAGTTGCCAAGGTGGCTTTCAAGACATAACGATGGTAGGCATTTCATGGTCCGTGGTGCGAAAGCTCATTTGTCACCAAAGAAATCCTGGCCTCTGCAGAGACCAGGGAAATTTAAAGGTGGTAAAATGCCATGGGAAGAAAGGGCAGGGCGTGGAACAAGAAAAATCAGACAATATGGCCTTCCGTCTGGCAGTCCCGAAATAGTATCATCTTTAAAAGTTGGACTTGTCCCTGATGTTGAAACAATAGAACCGAAAACTGGTCAGCCGCTTGACATGAATATAGTGCCATTGCTCCAATCACTGAATAAAGAAGGCTTTGAGACTACTGGATCATGCGGTGGGCATACGCGCGGTGAAAAGTTTTCAGCGCCTTATGTTGTGTTGGACCTTGACGCTTCAAAAAGGCGCGAATTGAGAGAGAAACTGTCTCCGCTTGCCGATAGTTTGGCAATAGAAGGACCAGGGTTTAAAACTATAGGCGGCGAAACTGTGATTGATCCATGGACTACAGTTGAAATGAAAGGAAAAACGCACGCTGAAAACCAGATATTGATAAAGCATACAAAAGAACTGATTGAAAAAACAACTGGTGGCGGTAAGATTGATATCTCTCGCATTCCCGCCAAAAGACGATTCATATATGAATGGCAGGGAAAAGCAGATAAAGTAAAAAGGCGGTTGCAAAAATATGCCGACAGAATAACAGGTTCTCTTGGAGAAGACAGGGTAGTCATAAAAACGACAAGCCAATTCCACCCGCCGTTCGGCAAGAAAGGCATGCCGCCTTTCGGCTTTTACACGCAGGACGGAAGTATAACAATGAGCGTTGGAGATGATCCAAGAGTCACGCCGCAGCATTTGCACGTGCTCCGCCACGAGCTGGCGCATGCGCTAAGAAAATGTCAAGTCTCTGATGAAATTGAAGAAGAAAGGCGCGCGTGGAAGGTTGCAACCAAGACTCAACCAGAGTCTGATGACTCTTCACTGCGCTCAGAGAAATGGATAGCAAGATTTGCCATAGGGGAACACCTGAAAGAGCTTCGTTCGGAGAAGCCATCAACGTACATTGGGAGAGATGAAAAATGACCAAAACAAAGTGGCTATCCAGACACAAAGATGGCAGGCACTTCGTAGTGGGTGGTAAAGCTCGCTTGCCACCAAAGAAATGGGTAGGAAAGGCAGATCCAAAGTTTTCCACATATGTTGTGCCTTCAACAAAAGAGTGGTCAGGAATGAAGCTTGATTACAGATACATAGAAGGTGTTGCACAGAAAATGCTTTCCCAAGGTTACGACGCTAAAACAATAGAGAAAATACTTTCAAAGGCTTCTAAAATGAAAGACATATCATTTAATGATATCGTAATGAAAATCCAGTTGCCAATGGCAGCGGAAAAGGAAACAGACATTGACACTTTGGACACTTTCGCGGGCAGACTGATAAAATATGATATCAGAAAAGGTGGCAAAGTACCAACATCATATTTCCAGGAAAAGGCATATGAAATCGCAAGGAAAATAGGTTTGAAGCGTGTTCCAAAGGTTGTGGTCATGCCAACAAGGGGTACTGCAGCTGGGTGGTTCAGCCAGAGCGAAGGGAAAGTGTTCATAGGTGGAAGAGGTGACATATCACAGTTAGAAGTTGCATTAGCACACGAACTTGGCCACGCAAAACAACACGAAGATAAGGAAAGTGGCATAATTGATCGTACAACATATGGAGAAATTGGTGCCATAAGAACTTCCAAACCTTTCGCCAAAACAAGGCAGGCAAAGTGGTATGTATCAGCACATCGTGCTGTCATAATGCACCCAAAAACTCTTAGAGTTGAATAAGAAAAGAATTGAGTTGATAAGATGAAACAAAAGTTCCTATCGCGCCATGCAGACGGCCAGCACTTTCCAGTCATGAGGAAAAGAGATCTCCCAAGGTTTCCGAGCGGCAGACTGAAAAAACTTCAGCCGTCGGAAAAAGAGATTGCGAAGGAAATGATGGAACATGCAGAACTTGTTGCGCAGTATGGCAAAGGTATAGCTGTCCAAATCGCAAGAGATCATGTCAGAGATGCTATTGCAAAGAAGATGATGACAGAACCGATAACCAATGTAAAGTATAGCCCTGCAGTTGGCCCATATCCTGGTAAGATAAGCTTTGACTTTGATGGTCAAAGAATAACAAATAAAATTGAAATAGTTCCACATGAGCCATGGGTTGGAAGCTGGGATCAAAACAGATCAGTTGTTTACGTTCAAAAAAATGTGCCAGAAAAGAACAGGCAACATCTTTCAATGCACGAGTCGGTGGAAAAGTATTTGCATGATGACTACGGCCTTTCAGACATGGCCGAAGGGCACGAGGCGGCTGAAGAGATAGAGAGAAGATGGTTCGTGAAGAATGTTGGCACTGAAGATGAATGGAGACATGACTACACACCAGTAGTTGAAAAGATACACAGGGAAGAGCTGGAGAAAATCGGTGTGCCTATGCACCATGAACCTTTACCAGCTGGCGGTAAAATAGAGAGAACGTCAGTTGGAGATATCAAAACAAAGAAGGTCATTGATCCAAAGCTCCAAGCAGAATATCAGGAGGAGCTGGAGAAAATTGCAAAGGAGATAAAACTGCGCAAAGTCCCCGAGGTTTCACTTATTGCTGGTGGCGTTAAAACTGAATCACGTGGTGCTCTTGAGGGGCTTTATGATCCAACGAAAGGAAAAAGAGGTAGAGTGTATCTGACGGTTCACCGAGGAGGTAGTGCTGGATATCCAGAACTTTACGCGCTTCGGCATGAGTTAGGTCACGCAAAAGACATTGAATCTCCTCAACACAAATTCAGAGGTTTGGCATTTAGACATTGGGCAAAAGTTGGTGTTTCACCAGAAATGTTGGCAAAGAGACATGCAAAAGAACTGCTTCGCATGGAAGAAAGAGCTCCAATACTTGGCAGGATGCCGAAAAGGCGCATGCCTGCATCCATTGACGTGTCAGCTGTTAGGCAATTCAAAAAGGAGATAAAGAAAGAACTTCCAGCAATCAAAAAAGAGTGGGAACAATACCAGAAAAAAATCAAAAAATAAAGGTGATTTGAAATGTCAAGAATAGGTTTCAAAACAAGGAAACACGGGACAAGAAAGCAGATTGGAAAGAAGTTTCCTGTACTAAAAGCCAGAGCTTTGCCAAAGATAAGGTACCCCAGAGTTGGCGGCAAGTTTGAGCAGTTTTCAGATCCAAAAGAGGCTGCATACTGGGAGGGTGTTTCAAGGCTGAAAGAGCAGGCAGCGTCTGGTGACCCTGAAACCAGAGCGGCGGCATTAACAGGCTTACAAAACATTGGGATAGGTGGAGGTAAGAACACTGGGATTCAAATGGAACCGCTTCTATCACCATGGACTGGTGCTCCGCTTGAGCCTGCTCCTGAATATGGAAGCTCGATAATGTACGATCCTTATAGCCAGAGCTTTGTGATGGTTAGCGTTCCAGAAGCTAGGATTGAAGCTGCAAGATCTGGAGGAAAAGCAGAGTATTTGGTAAAGCCAAGATTCACCATGGTAGACGAAGAGAGCTTGAAAATAGCGAAAAGATTTCTCACGGATGCTGTCAGGCAGGTTGAGCAAAAACAGGATCTTAATGCATTTGAGAGAGCGTATCAAAGACTTCACGCAGCCGCAAGCAGAGAGCCATGGCTTGATTATCCAACGGCTGGATTGCAGAAACATCCTGTGTACACAACTCTGAAAGAAGCTGACAGTGTAGTCCATTCATACCTTGCAGGTGCAAAAGAGGCTTTGATTGAAACTGACAAACCTGACGCAGCTGAAGGAGGTAGGCTTGTTTCAGAAGGAATAAACAGGCTTCGCGGATACCACGAGGCCATAGTAGGTCCAATAAATTAAGTCAAGGTGATTGAAATGAGTAATAGAATAGGTTTCCGCAAGAGAAAGCGCGGAGGAAAATACATGGGCGCGGCTGATCCAAGAATCGGAAAGCCTTTCCCAGTCGCAGCCTTCAGACAAGCTGAAAAGCCAAGGTTCAAAAGGAAAGAATTGATGAGAGGGAGGATGCCGCTGACAGAAATTGAAAGACATGCGATTTCTGAGGAGGATCAAATGATTGCTGCAGGGTTCAAAGGCTGGACGATCACGATCAAGTACAAAGACGGAAAAATCGAGGACATCCCGCTGATTGCAAAAGATATTGATGGTGCATGGGCAAAAGCAAGACCACAAATGCACGATGTGGACAATATACACGAGATTGTCATCGTTGATCCAAAGCTTGGCGAAATCCTCCACAGCATTGGTGCTGGCGCAAGAAGAGCAGCAGGTGCAATTGCACGTGGATTAAAGAAGATACCTGGAATCGCTCGAAGGGTAGTCACTGGAGTAAGGAAAGCTGTAGTTACTTCAGCGTACAAGACTGGTAGGGTGATGGCACTTCCGCATGAAGCAAAAGAAGCTTACCAAGCTGGGATGGAAGCAAGACAACCGTTGGAAGAACCAGCACCGCCTGCAGCCGCCCCAGTGGAAAGACCGCCACCACCAACCACGATGGAAGAGTGGAGAGGCCAGTCAGTTCCACTGTACACACGTGGACCAACGGCATTTGAGGAACCTCCATCTGAAGTTGTGCACGCTCCAGAAACTGGAGTGACTTTTGTCAGGCGAGCCAAAGAAAAGACGTCGAAAGAAAAAGAGTTGGAAAGAGACATCTCGCTTCTGAGGAAAGAAGTGACCGCTGGTGTGTTGAAAAGACAGAAGAAGAGACTTCAGGAACTTGAGGAACTTGAAAAACAAGAGAAAGGAAGTCATGGACCGTTCGGAAAAAGGCCGTTTGGTGGAAAGGCTACAAGTATCAAAAAGTACAGGAAAAAGTGATTAGATTATGCCGTACAAAATCAGGTACTATCCAAAAGGGTTGACATCGAAAAGAGTTGCAAAAACAGGCACTGAAAAAATAAGCTCGACTTCTGACACCACATTCAAGACAAAAGCATCCGCAAAGAAATCAAAGCTGTACAAGCATCTCAAAAATGCTGGAATGAGTCCAAGATTGGAGAAAAGAAAAAGTTTGCAATTGTACCATTGAGACGTGATAACATGCCCAAATGGCTATCAAGGCGCAGAGATGGCAAACACTTCATTTCTGGAGGAAAGGCACACCTGCCACCAAAGAAGTTTGGTGGAAAAGCTCCGCTATCTCACAAAGTCAGAGAACCTGTCGATGCTACACGCGAAGTGAAAAAATTCATTCGCAGCCAGTTAAAAAGCCGCGAATATGTATGGCCCAGTGAAGTTGCAGACAAATTTGGTATGGGTGTTGCAGAAACTATGCAACTATTTGAAAAATTAGAGAAAGAAGGAAAGATTAGAAAGCCTCACATGTTCACATACAAAATAGGCAAAGATGTTGAAGAGGCAATATATGCTCACGCAAAAAAAGCGATGATACCTGTGAGAGAAGTAAAACTTGTAGGAGGCATAAACATAAGAGGGTACTCCAGTAGCGACATAGATATAATGGTATCACCACGTAAAGCTGCTTTGAAAATAAGGCAGGACATAGAAGATGAAAAGATAAAGCTACCACATGGAATTAGTTCTGGTCGTGTTGACATTACAGAAGATATTGGAACCGAAAGTGAAGAAGAGTGGCTATTGAAGAAAACTCGCGCAACTTATCCTCGACGCGAACACTTTTTGAAATCTCTCACAGAGGCACAGAGACTTCGTAATCTCACGCTTAGCCAAAAAAGATGGATAGGAAAAGCAGCTCTTAAAAAAGGCAGTTGGCAGCTTGCCAATAATACCAACAGACATTAAGTTCAAAAATATTGAAA
>Ga0315296_10000626_pt1 | contig 32112 bp, 28 predicted proteins | sample YL17G14_18_MG_FD_203921 | JGI IMG/M metagenome (GOLD analysis project Ga0315296, IMG submission 203921) | Sediment microbial communities from Yellowstone Lake, YNP, Wyoming, USA - YL17G14_18 | ecosystem: Environmental > Aquatic > Freshwater > Lake > Sediment | place: USA: Wyoming | collected... | reverse complement strand
GATTTCCTAGCGAATTTCAGATGCAACAATATCGGTTTTGTTTTCCAGTTCTACAACCTTGTATCAACGCTAACCGTTGCTGAAAACATCGCGTTTCCAATGGAATGGCTTCGAAAACCTGAGGATCGCAAAAGAAACAGGGCAAAGCGCGCGCGCCGACTAGTCCACGAGCTTCTTTTGGCGGCTCATTGGCGCTTTTTCGTTGTTTGAATTGATGCAGAACAGAGAATCGGTGCATGTTGGCAAATGATTCAAAAAATCTTGCAATTGCAGTATTGGCACGATCGGCACTCCTTCAAAGAATTTGGACTCATCGACAATAAGGGACAGAACGACTGGCAAGAACTTGTAGGCGTTAGAAGTTGCTGGTACGATTCGTATTGCTGGGTTGGGAAGGGAAATTGCCAACGCATGAACACGGTCTATCTGTTCGTTCACAATCTTCTTCGTCGTCGATTCGCATAGCCTGTGATGCCAGTGCTTGCAGTCCATACATACAACAAGAGGCTTTCTGAACCCTACGACGTCTATTTCCCATCGGCGTCCTCCCTGTTTGAAACGCACATTCCTTTGTACCAGATATCCATTGTTCTCCAGAGCAAAGGCAGCCATCCCTTCGAACTCCTTCCATTGGAGAAGATTGCTCACTCTTTCAAGATCAGCCCCGGATCTCAAGGCTCTGACGGCCATTTCAAGACGTTGTATTTCGCTTGCTTCGACGAAGTTGTCGTGCAGATAAATCAAATGATCGTTATGCATCCTTTGCAGCAATTCGCTGGCGACCTGCATTGGGATTCTGGCATGTTTATTGATGGTTTCTTGTGCAATAGATCCGTCTCTTGTCAATTCCAGTACTGCAATTAGCATTTGCGCTTCAACATTCATCCTTACCATCGCCATCGTATAGACATTTAAGTGTTGAAAATCGCAGTGTTCTCGCATCTGTTTATAAGCTTTGTCTAACTGTATTGATTGAGCACCTGATCTGAAGGGTTTTCTCCTTTTTCCTTGTGAGCTTACTAATTGGAGAATGCTGAGATCAGTTTAGCGGGATTTTAGAATGGTTTCTGCTTTTTTCAGATCAAGAGCAGTATTCGCGTTGAAGAATGTGCTCAAATCAGGGTTGAGCTGTTCGAGCACGAGCGTTGAAATGTAACGCACGTTTCGCAGTCGATCCACCATTCCCTGAAGCTTAAGGTTGCCTGAGTGAAGACTGCTCGTTGCAGCTTCTAAGGCTGGTTTGGTGCAATAGGCTGCTTGCAGAGGCTCTATGTAGCAGTTTGGCCATCGCGGAATTGTCGCACTCTTGTTTATGCACAACTCCAGCAAGAGTTGGAGGACTTCTCGTGAAACTAGAGGCGTGTCGCATGAAAGAAGAAGAGAATACTTGCCCTTCGCACTTTCAAAGCCGGTGACAGCACCAGCGAGTGGACTATGCAGGTCAGTTTTGTCAACGGCAATAGTTACGCCTGAGCTTAGAACATGTGCGTATTTCTCTGCCTGAGTTTTTGTGTGTACGACAACAATTTCTTCGTCAACAATGTTGTCTGTCTTCTCGAGCACATGTTTGACCAGAGGTTTGTTCATAAGTTGGACAAGTCCTTTGTCTTCTCCTATTCTGCTTGACGAACCGCCTGCGAGGACTATTGCTGAGCTTTCCAATCACGCGTTTTCTCCAGTCATTTTGAGAACTTCTTACAATATCTTCGGTGATGATAAGTTTTTTGATCGTAGGTAACATGCGCAAGAAGCGTACGTTCATTTCGGTGCTAGCCCTAGAGAAAAGAAATTTTCCGCAAAAAAGGGAGTCAGCTGAGAACCTCTATCTTAAGGGTCATCTCATTCAAGAGTTTGGTGAACGGGTGGTCTGGCCTATCCTGCGCGAAAATGACCCCGCCCTCTGCCTTGAGAACGTCACAGAAGCAAGGTACGATTCCCAAGAGAGGAACCTGATACACGTCTTTCATTTTCGCTTTCGTTTCTTCCTTGTTGATCTTCAAAGATCCGTCGAGAACCTTGTTCAGTACGATTTCTGTTTTCTTTTCGAACAAGTCATATAGTTCTCTCAGCATGCGTCTTGTTCCATCCACGTCTGATCGGTCAAATGTTGTCGCCACAAGCACGAGATCGGCACTCACTACTGCGTTGATCGAGGAGTATTGTAGTCCTGGACTCGTGTCGCACACCAAGTAGTCAAAACCATTTTCACCGAGTATTGACGTTTTAAGCGCAAGAAGTCTTCCCAAAGAGTGCATCTCCCATTTTCTGTCTTTGCCCGACATGTCCCTGATGGCTTCAGTAGCAGGGTTTGCCAGGCCTACGACCAATTGGCCACTGTTATCGATGATGTGACTAACGTCGATCAGCACCTTATTGATTTCACAGACCCCGTTGAGATAATCGTTAAGCCAGTAGTCGGCCTTGTCGATCTTCAACAGTGTTGCAAGACTCGGAGCACGAAAGTCTAAATCAAACAGGCAAACCTTCTTCCCGTGTTTCGCGAAAGTTGCCGCGAGATTTATCGATAGAAACGTTTTGCCGGTACCACCTTTATACGAATGTACTGCTATTATTTTGCCCATCATAATCACTCCTTGTTCTCCCTCTCAACGAAGAAGTATGCCTTTCTACCGTTTCTCTCCTTCTTCAAGTGCCCCATATTGACAAGCTGGTTCAGGTATGCACTCTCAACAGCTCTTGCCCTCTTGGTTTGATCCGCTGTCTCATCGGCTGTAGCTCTTCCCAACCTGCAGATAGTCATAGCCGTTTTTCTCAGATGATCTGGCATTGAGAGCAAGGTCATGACATCGAGTGGTACATCTGCAAGAGTTGGCTGAACCTCTTTTCTGTCGTGTTTCTGCAGCTCAATCATGATTTCCACTTTATCGTTCAGTTTCTCAAGGTTCTCTCGTATTTTCTCGAGAACGTTTAGCGGTTTCTTTCCGAAAAGTTCTTCCTTGGACAAGTGCGCTTTCCTCCTAGTGTTTTACACGTGTACAATAGCATAGATAACGCGTATTTATTAAGTCTTACGACACTATCATACTGATTCTCAAAACAAACCTGTGCAACAGGAACCTCTTTAAAACCCGAAGCGGCTATTGGATTCCAATACCTTTCTCGTCACAAATGAAAAACCTTTCAGAACAGGGAGTTCGCTACGAACTGCGAACGTCGATTCAGGTGTATAGGTTAAAAAAGTTGGGGAGGCAGCCTAATACGGTACTGGAACCCGGTTCCTGGCTTCTTCGACGATTGGAAGAACTAGTTTGAGTTCTCTGAAGTATTTAAGTACCGTTATGCCTCTTTGGGTCACAGCGTAAACGATTCGTTGTTTGCCTACTGCACGTTCTTCAACTAAGCTTTGCTGAATTAGGAAGTCCAAGTATTCCTTCAAAACACTGCAGTTGACATTGGCTTTGTACATGATGTGTGTTAGCTTCAGTGGGCCACGGTGAGCCAATACCTTGAGTATGTCGATATACATCTCCAGTTTGGAGCGTCTCATCTTCCAAACACCTTTTGCCTTAATTCAACCCTTTTCATATAAAGCTTTTATGTATCAGTAGTAAGCGTTCTTTCTCCTTGATCGCTGCTAGTAGCTACCTTTCGCCTGTGCATGATTTAGCACATTCATTCTATTTTGAAAGGCTGTGACAAGATCATCTAGCAATATTTTTTGCAATTCTGTCGAAAGTCCACTGATGCTAGTCTTGAAAACCTTGGCCATCCTAGACTGAAGTTCTATCCTCTCTTTAATGTTTAATCTCGCTTTCAAAGGGCTCTTCCTCCATGTTTACGCTGAGAATAGGTCAACGCTATTTAACTGATTTATGATTCCTAACGAAACATTTAAAATCTGAATTGAGAATCTGTATATTGGATACACGTTGAGGGTGAGATGATGGAGAGTCTTAATCAGAGGATTGAAGACTGGCTCAACGCCCGGGCTGAAAGCGACAAGACCAAGGAGAACTATAGGTATGTGTGGGGAAACTTTGCGAAGTTCTGCATCAGCAGAGGGAAAGAGCCCGGCACGATCGTTGAAGACTTCAGAACAGTCCGGAGAAAGGGCCAGGTTGAAAGTGACATCTGGCTCGAAGAGTGGCAGGACGTCTTAAGAGCCTTTGGCTCCTGGCTCAAGCTCAAAACCAGGTTTGCCCCCTTGACCGTTAAGAACCACCTAGCGGTCGTGAAGAGTTTTCTAAAATTCTGGAAAATCCCATTAGACGTGGACATACCGAGACACGCTGCGGTGATCTATCACAATCGAGATCTCAGGCGCGAAGAGGTCAAGCAGATCCTCACGTTCGCCACGCCCAGAGACCGGGTTATATGGCTAGTGATGACCGAAAGCGGAATGAGAGAGAGCACGGCCGTCAACATGAAGTTTTGGCAGATAAAAGAAGACTTTTCGGCTGCAAGGATTCCCATGAAAATACTTTTGCCCAGTAGCGAGATCAAAGATCACGTCGGCGATCGATGGACCTTTGTTGGAGAGGACGGATTCGGAGAGCTGAAGGCCTATCTCCAGGGCAAGACTCTGCAGGATGATAACTACGTTTTTGCCAGCGAACGCCAGGGACAATGCAAACGCGAACAGTTCTCCGCAGCCAGCTTAAGCGTCAAGTTCAACAGGCTCGTTCAAAAACTCGGAATTGACAAGTCCGTGACAGGAAAACTGAAGGAAGGAGAACGGCCAAAACCCAAAAAGGTCAGACTTCATGGGCTCCGCAAATACTTCAGGAACAACATGAAAGCCGACTCTGCCTACGTCCAGTTTTGGATGGGACACAGCTTAGGCGTTGACGCGCACTACATATCGCGAGATCCTGAGCAGCACCGTGAAGAATACAAGAAAGGGTATGAATCTCTGAAAGTCTTTGAACCCAGCTTCGTGGACCTCAGAGACTTGACTGCGCAGCTGCACAAGAAAGATCAACAGATCAACGATTTGGAAAAGAGACTCGCTCAGCTCGAAGCCCGACAACAGGAGCGAGAGGCACAATTGGGAATTCCAAGCACCTGGGAGGAGCTGACGCCGGAACAGAAAAAGGCTGCCCTAGAGTTATTGGAAATTGTGAAGAAAGAGAAGGCTTCTCACCAGTGAGATTTTGAGGGGCGCCTGGAAGGGCACGTCCTTAAGCCCCGCTCCCGTGTGTTCTTCCAGTTTTCGAATGAGGTATGCGGAGCCGGCGCCTTTCCCCGTCACTCACCAGAGTACTCTGCATCTTGTGAGAATGTCACTTCTATCCAGCGTCACTTCCCATCATCTCCTAAGATGGTAGCCATCGCCTGCGTAGGCGTACCCAGGTTCAAATCCCGGCCGATGCAAAAACTGTTTCTCCAAAACTTCTTGTTGATTAACAAGTCGGAAAGTTGCATCGTACAGTCCTTTCACGGTAGGCACCAGAAACCTGGCCTCTTCACCCCAACGCCTCATCTCTTCCAAGACTTTGGAGACATCCTTCACAAGCACATAGTTAAACTGTTGAAGCGTAGCTGTGCTCATTCCCCCTTGCATTAGGGCTTCCAACGTAGCCAAAGAAACCGGAACATTAGACTTGACTTCATGCCTCAGGCAGTTCTCCTTCTGATAGACTTTCTCCATTAGCCCCATAAAATTCGTCAATGTCACAGCTTTCAAACCATCAACCTCAACCCCAAGATAATCCTTCAGAAACTCATAACGAGTAGCATCAACATCAAACTCTGGAACAGAACCCAACACCTCACAAACCCTACGCTCAAACTCCAAAACAGCAAAGCGCAGCTCACGACAGCTCAACCCATCATCACAACTAATGACAGCACTCACTCTCCCACGCTTCCAACCAAAAACAACCTCAAACCGAACATCACCAACACCCCAATCAAGAACAGGCAAACCCCTAGGAACCCTCAACCCCCCAGCCACCAACACCAAATCATGAACCCTAGGCAAGCATAACCCATATGCCCCAATATGCCCAGCCACCCCGTAGGTGGGAACGTTCCTACGTTTTGTGCTATACGGCCCTCTAGGATACTCTTGAAAAACCTGGTTTTGGTGGTTTTGGCGTAGAAGCCTCCTCAAAGCTTTTCTTGTAGTCGAAAATGGAACCTGAGCTTTCTCTGAGACTTCTTTGGCAAAATAAGGATGGTCGTCCTCTCTTTCTAGCTGCTTTAGCGCCTCACAGACCTGCTGAAGCCGTGGAACACTACTGGATGTGATCACGTATGTGACAGGTTCAGATTTAGAATTAACTGACTCTTCAAGCATGTTCAAACCCATTGATGGATAGACGAAACTCCTATAAGAAATTTTTTAGGGCGGGGGGTTTAAACATGCTCAAGTTGCATGGGCGCTTTTCCATGGCTGAGCGTCTTCAACGTTGCAGGAATAAGCACCTGTTCCCGCCCCAGAGCGAGATAAAAGCAGAGTTCTCAGGTAGTGTCATCTACCTAAGCCAGCTCAACCGCCTTTCCCGCATGTTAGAGTTAATCTCCATTACGGTTAAAACCTTTTCGATGTCTTCATATTTTCTAAGGTTTTGCTGACTTTTGCAGATTTAAGCTCCTTCTCTTAAAAGAGGGTTGAATCATGGCGCTGTGTTTTGCGCGCGCGCTAGTCAAGGCTACGGACAAAGCGGAAGAGGTTAAGGCTCTCCTGGAAGTAGGTTTCGAGTATGTCTGTCAAAAAGAAGGCTTAATGTTCCTGAGGAAACGCTTATGAACGCCGACAGTATCCCGAGGTCTTCCAAATAGTGGCCGGGGTGAGGTATTTTCGACTACAGTGGGCATGTCTCCACTGTCGGCACAACCTCTTTTTCTTCTTTTTGTCGATGCTTCTGTACGGAACTCTTTTTGGAGAGAAATAGCATGAGTGATGAAGAGCTGATTGTTGAACCTCTGGTGTTCTTTGAGAAGGAGCGTGTATGCTTTAGGAAACAACATCTGGGGCAGTTGCACATTCGTTGTTTTCATGAATTGTCTTGGAGGTGATAATGAATGGTTAGAATTGAAATAGATGACGAGGTCTGGCAGGTGTACAAGAAGTCGTGGGTGCTGATGGGGGTAAGGACGGAAGAAAAACTCATTGCGTTTTTGAATGATGATTTATGGGAGAAGTCGTTGAGCGTCATCGAAGATTCGGAGAGACAGTTAATTGACGATACGCCAGAAGCCTATGCGCAAAGAGAGATCGGACTGGAAAAAGAGCGGAAGAAGCAGAGCACCAGCCTAGGGTCAAGTCGAACTGCCCGTCCCCCACGTACCCAGCAGAGGTGAGCTTCCAACCTAATCTCAAGGTATCCTAGAGATTGGTAGCCCGGGAGTTACCTCTCCTGGACTGTAATTTATATCAGACCCTTCCTTTTTATCGATTATCTCACAATTAGACTGTGATCGATCGGATCGTCAGTTCATCAAGGAAAGAGGGCCGAATGACAAAGATCGTTGTACACAGATTCGGAGATTTCGAGGAAGGATTCGCTGAAAGAATCGTGGAAATCTTGAATGACTGCTACAACAGTCTCGGAGTTCATACTGTGGAGATTGTTGACGTCTACATTTTCGAAAGTTCTTCCTCAATGAGCGCGTTCATAAATGATGAGAAAGCAAAGTTGGGAATCAAGACCTCAGCCTTCGAAGAGGACTTCTTGGCCGTTCATGATGCTTGGCACGGGACACCCAGGATAATGATTAGCCGCGATAAGATGTCTCAAGTACCAGAGTTGGTCGGATTAGGTGCTCTGCACCATGAAGTGGCCCATACAGTGCTTCACGGATCTCTCGAATACTATGTGTTTCCGACACCAATCTTCTTACTTGACCTCGAAAGGAACGGCGTCATTTCGATGCAGACACTGAGAGACCTCGTCTACCTAGGCTCTATAGCCGTGAAAGATTGTGAAGTCACTCACCTCCTTTATGAGAACGGGTACGTGGACGATCAGGTGGCCTACAATGAATACTGCCTGCAACCCTCCTCAGAAGAGGGTGAAGCATGGAAACTGGCAGAGAAGAACAATGTTGCCAGACTTCTTTTTTTGGTTTCCATTCTCAAGACACCTTCTTGCGCTGCTCCCCTGCTGAAAGACAGAAGATGCGGTGCAGGTATTTCCGAAGCCATCACCAAAAGCATGAACTTCTTGCCTTCAAAGTTGTCCGCGCGACTTTTTAGAACACTTGAAGCAGCTTCCGAGTTTGGTATGAATACCCATGAGAATGTGGCTCGGTTTATGAGAGAAATTGAAAATCTAGTTCAGTACGTTAGGCTTTACGACGCTGAGTTTCCAATAAAAAATGGAAGCAAAAAGGGAATTTAGGAACACGCTAGCGCGCTAAAGGGCTAAGCTATTTGATTGCAAGGGAACCTGAAACAGATATTCGAAAAATGCAAGTCCAAATTAACAAATCACAATATCTATGCGCGCAATCGCTTCATGGGACATGCAAGCTCTGTCTGAGACTTGGATCAGCTCTTTTTGCCAAGAAATCTTTGAATTGGTCCACTTGTCTCTTCGCTGTGTCAAACAACTGACTTGGATCAACCGTCTCTCCTACATAGAATTGTGGAAACTCGATGAATGCTTCATTAACATCTGAGAACTTGTCAATCTGCCTTGCAAAATCCATCATTTCGAACAGCAACTTTTTGCCTTCTTCAGGGATTTGTGCAAATACTCCTGTAACGTCGTCCTTGTACTGGGCATCATCACTCCAAAGATTCGCGTAGTTAATTGCTACCCTGCGAACAATGCATGGGAGGCAGATTCCACAATGTCTGATCTTGCTCGTCGCCACGCCTTCCCATCTCAGGGGTGTTATGTTGGGACATGATACCGCAATCTTGACCAAATCCCGATACCCACTAGAGTCAAGTCGCCTCACCACTTCACCTTTCGTCATCGCAACGAAAGGATTTTCAATTGACAGGCAATGTCCGAAGAGAGAGTCTAGGAGTTCCTGATACATTGTTAGGAATCTCGGGTGAACGGTACGAGTATTGCTGTAGATTCTCGATGCAGTCAAAGGTATGTTTAATGCCATGATGCCATTTTCGCAGATAAATTCTCTGTCAATTCCAAGCGTTAATGCAAAAGTTGCTCCCATCGTGAGATACAGAAAAGACCTTGAAAACTGTGTATGTTCCTTCCCAGTTAGTTTTGATCCCGATCGAGAAGTTGCTCTTATCTGATACCAGGGGAAATCGTTCCCGACGATGCTCCGAAGCCTTGACACCAAATCCTTTTGCACGCCAGATATCAGACCCATGGCTGGGTGACTTACAAGTAGTGGTTTTAGGTTTTTATCTATCATGTATTTGAAGCCAGCAAGACTATCAAGTCCGCCAGAGAAGAGAAGGACTGAATGTTCGCTTCCTTTTTCGAATTTGAATTCGGTTTCAGATTTCTTTCCCTGAACGAAATGAAAATCATATGTGTCTCCCGTCAAGAAACGAAGAGTACCTTCAAGATGGCTTTTGACGCTATCCCATTTCTCTTTGTTCGACACAGAAATAAGAATGCCGAAATGCCTCGGCTGGTAGCCCTTGCGTAGAGTATGAAGGTCCCATACATAGACTGCTAATGCAATCCTGTAAAGATCTTTTGTGAGGTCATTGACCTTCAGTTTCAGGGAGGTTTCAATTTCATCCAAACCAGTCTGAATATTCGTGTCTTTTCCTTCGAAGAACAGAACAAGTGGCTTCCTTAGCGAGTATGAACTTTCTACTTTCGAGGTGAAATCATCACGCACCAGAACAGTGATGGGGGGTTTGTTTTGAGCCAAGTCAGCCACCTAAGTCCTTTGCGTGATGCTTTCGAAAGCCTTCTGAACTAACTCAGCTACTGCAGGGTTCTGTGTGATGTCCTCGCCAAGTTTGTCCAGAATCTCCATTTTCCGAAGGTTCTCGACTATTACCGCAGCCTTCTTCTTACACTCGGCTCGCAGATCATTTTTGAACCTCTCGATTTCTTCAGGCGGATATACTTTTTCCTGACTATCTACATAGAATCTATAACCTGTGTCCTCTCTGATCTGTGCCGCGGGATTCTTTTCAGAGTGAAGGTAATACATCGCCAGTTCAAAGAGGTAGTTTGTCAGAAGAAGCTTCAGAAATCCCTCTCGGCCATGCTTACTCAGAAATTGTTGAAGCTTCGCTTCAGCGTCAGTTTTACTAGACATTTCGCTCTGCCTCCTCGACCAACGCTTCCGCGCCTTTCGACATGATCTGATTCATGGTTTTCTTGAAAGCAACTTCTGCAAGACGACCAAATGGCGAATTAGAAAACCCTGGGCCCATTTTGTTTGAAGCAATGTTCCATAGTCCGTCAGAAATGCTGGGAATGACATAAGTCTCTGAAATATGAATAGCCTCACGTTTGGTAGCTTCCTCCAGCCCTTTGTCCTTAACATCCAGAGCAAACCTGAGTCCTTCAGAAATTCCAATGACAATTGGTGTACTAACCGGAGCGATTGATGGCATGACACTCATTGCAACTGAGAATGCCACATTTACAACTGTGCTTGCGCTCCTGTCAGACGATTTGAGAGTGCCGATTACTGCATTCCATTTTCTTGTCGGTGGAGCTTTTGCCGCTCTTGATGTCCCCATTATTACCACCTCTTCCTATTCTGCTCAAATTCATCAATGTATTTTTGAACTGTATCCATTGATACGATCTTTTCTTCCAACATGAAAATAGACTTTACATCTATCAATTTCTTTATGTTGCTCGGTAGTTTACATGCCCACGATCCCAGACGTGAGAACACTGATGCGGGCATAAAAATCGCAAGAACCTGAGTATCGCGGAAGATCTTCTCTCTTCTCTCAGCAATATCTCCTCCGAATTCGGGGGCGATTATGACGAAATACTTCAATTCTGCTCCGTGAAGAACTCTGATCGTGTTCGCCTTTTTCAGAATGTAGTCTTTGTATCTCAACTCATGGTCAGACGTCATGACATACTGTTTCTCGGCAGACTTGCACTCGTACATCAATGAGAAACGTTGGGTATCACCAATTACTACAACTCCTTCCGGTTCATGTTCGAAGAGCCTTTCGTCCCCCAATTTCTGCGTGGGGTAGTTGAAACAATAGTGAAAAATCGAGAATACAATGTCTTCAAGGACTTGCCACGGTTTCAAATCCAGTCTTTTGACGTATTCTTCCATTTCTGTCGGAATCTTCTGTAATGCCACCATGGGTAGGGCAGCAGCAAGAAGTGGCGGCCCCATTACGTCATATAATTCAGGTGATTCTTCAATCACCGATTTGCTAATGTTTTTCTCCTCAAGCATTTTCAGTATCGTTTGCCTATCAAAGAACTCTATCCCTAATCTTTCGACCTGGCTTTGGATCTCTGTGCTCAAATCTGTAAGTGAATTGGGGCAAATCATGATCATAAGACGCGCTAACGAGTCCTTTGCCAATTTGTGGAATCCGTCCAGTGACGTGACAGTGGGAGAAGTTCTAACTATTTCTGCCATTACTTTCGTTGAAATCTTAAAAGGGGGCGCGGGTTTGAAGTATCCTGAAATATCAGAAAAATAGTCGTATGGATAATATCCCGTAGCTGTAAAATTCAGCGTTTTTAGAAAGGTCAGTGCTTCCTTCTCAAATGCCTTGAATTCTTCGTTTTTCAAGTTGATCAGCTATCCTTGTAATCCACCTTAACCCAAGTAGAACGGAACTTCTTTATCACCGGAATCTGAGTTATGACTGGTTTTACCTCATTCAATTCCCAAACATAACTTTCCCAAGAATCTGAATCCGCAGCTAACTGTACGTCTTCCAATGGCTCACCAATTGGCGAATCAAGAGTGTATATCTCATGTCCGTGCATGTTTATCTTGATCAGCTCGGTCATCGCTTTTTTCAAATCAGCACCTGTAGCATAAAAACAGTTTACGATATTTGCAGTTGCCAGAAGAACGCCTCGAGGAAATAGATTGGAGACGGAGTTCAGAGAACGATTGTGCGTCAAAAGGATAGAGCTTGGGGATGCGGAGATTCCAATTACCCCACGTTTCTTTGTTTCGTAGGAACGGAACTCCCATCGTTTCTTTCCAAATGCGATGAGTGAAGCGTAGGGCTGTTGAACCAGCAAACAATCCAGCGATCGGTTTTCGCCAGAACTGCGCTCATTACTGTCCGCAGGCATAATTTGTAATTCCACTTTTCATGTATATAAGGATATGACGAGCAACTCTAGCCTCTAGCAACCGCGAATTCAAATTGATCACGTTCGGCGCGCGCTGGCTTGTCCCTAAATTGAGTTAATGTTTATTTTGAGAAGTGGGGTCTCGTGTTTTGTGTTGCGTCCAAGCACAGGAGGTGAACATGCGAGTTTCTGTTTACTATGGTAGTTTTCTCAGCTATTTTCTGTTAATTCACAAATTATTAAAGCATGTTGTTCTGTAATTGCAACTTCGGGAGAAAAGCCAATGACGACCAAGCTTACGTTTTACGGAGGAGTTAACGAAATTGGTGGCAACAAGATTTTGGTTCAAACCGAAGACGGTTCGGTTCTCTTGGATTTTGGTCGCAGAATGGGATACGCTCAAGAGTACTTTTCAGAATTCCTTCAAATGCGATCAAAGAATGCTTTGAGGGACATGTTGAGGCTTCAAATACTGCCAAGAATCGATGGCATTTACACACCTTACTTAGTGGATACAACTGTATTGTTCGAAAGACCCGAAGCTAGAGAAAAAGTTCCTGTAGATCAGGCTCTTGACTATTGGAAAATAACTGATATTTCTCCATGCAGCACTGAATCTCCGGTAGTGAACGCAGTTTTTGTGTCACACGCTCATTTCGACCACATTCAGGATGTCAGCTTCCTTGATCCATGCATTCCGGTCTATTGCACGGAAAAAACAAAGATTTTAGCTAAAGCAATGACTGATGTTTCCATGTCTGGCGTTGACGACCAGTATTATAAATTAGCAAAGGACATCCGCATAAAGGGGAAAGATCCTAGCTATAAGACTCTTTGCCCTGGTGAATGCGAATGCAAGGAAGATGCAGAAGAGGAAAAACCGGTTATTGAAGACCCCAAAACAAGATTCAAGTTCACCCATGAACATAGTCCGAAATATCGGACGTTTAAAACAGCCTCTGAAGGGCAGATTAATGGCATCAGGTACAAGATGATTCCTGTAGGGCATTCTGTGCCGGGCGCATGCTCTATACTGTTGACGCTTCCTGAAGGCAAGCGCGTTTTGTACACAGGAGATATACGGTTCCACGGTGATAACGAGGTTTCTATGGAAGATTATGTTGGCGCGATAGGGGGTCCAGTTGAAGTTTTAATTATAGAAGGAACCCGAATAGATAGCGAAAAAGTTCTAACTGAAGGGCAAATCGCCGAGAAAGTAAGCTCAGACATCGCGCAAGCAAAAAGCTTAGTTCTTATCAACTTCGGCTGGAAAGACCTAACACGCTTCAACACTGTCTACGAAGCAAGCAGAAAAAACAACCGAACCTTAGTTATCTCCCCAAAACTTGCCTACCTGCTGTACGAGATGTACTGTAATTTTCCCACCGAATACACCGACCCTAGAACCATGCCTAACCTGAAGGTCTACCTAAAACGCGAAGGTGACATGTTGTATTCTAAAGCAGACTATGAAGACAAATACAAAATGGGTTACTTGCACTTTCACGGCAGAAACGTAGCTAAGTCAGACCGAAACATCGTTCGTATAGCCGAAAGATTGGGCATCGGGGGCGATCCAGCCAACGACAAGAATCCATTACCACTTTCATGTGCTCGTGAACCATATGATTACGGAGAACTTTACACTCTAGCCACGCACCACCTAGGCAATGGTGTTAGGGCTTATCAGATACGAAAGAACCCACAACAATACGTTCTTATGTTTGCCTTTTGGGATGCCAACGAACTATTTGACCTTATTCCACTTGATTCAGACCACCAAACAAAATACATCTGCACATCCACAGAGCCATTCTGTGAAGAAATGGAAATCGACGAGTCCAAGTTGATGAATTGGTTTGACTACTTCAAAGTCAGCTATGACTTTGAATTTACAGATGAAGAGAAAAAGCAGAAAATGTTCGTTAGGAGACACGTTTCGGGCCATGCCTCAAGAACCGAACTTAAAGAGCTAATTGAAAAAATAAATCCAACAAGAATCATACCCGTTCATACGACCAACCCAAAGCTATTCGAGAATTTGTTTCCAGGTAGAATTATCCTGCCTAAGTATGCTCAGCCCATCGAAATATAGCTGGCTTAGAAGGAAAAAGCCTAGTCTCTAGAGTTGATCCGTCCTATGTCAAACGAAGAACTTCAAAAGGTCAAACTGCTTCTGAAAGACTACGTAGAGAAAAGTTCAAAAAGCGCTGATATACACTGGGATCCAAATCTAGAGAAACTATCGCTCACTTTCAACCCCTATTTGTCAAGTGAAAGAGAACACTCTGCGCGCTATTTTCTCATGGTGGCGGCTATAGACCGACCTGAGTATGTTGGAAGGTCCGAGACAGCCAGAGCCCTAATGATACAAATTGAGAAAACCATGGGAACGGAATGTTTCAAGCGAGGGCAATCTAATAACTTCGAGAAGATAGTCAAAGAATTAGATCCCTATCTCAGACTTGGACCACTGAACGGCAAAATTCCCGACATTCTTGATTTGGTAAACTCATTCGTCGAACAAAACGCCAAAGAAGGATTAATCAAATATGCCTTTAAGTTTTCCAAACCCGAACAGATGGTACAAGAACTCGCATCCAAAATACCGTATTTGGGCGCCGAATATTCCGAGCATTCCTGGATGTACCTGCGCTGGATGACTCGCCAATTCCCTGACCTCCATATTTTCAAAAACTTCTCCCCAAAGGACCTCCAAATACCTTTAACCCATTTTGTGAGAAACGTCGCTTGCTGCTTCGGTATTTGCACTGAAACAAAACCAGACTGGCTTCATCCGGAGAAAATCAACCAAGAGCGGAAGCAGCTTACAGAGTTGGCGGCTACCAGCGACATGTTTCCCGAAGATCCAACCGTTGTTGACTATCCGCTTTATGTACTTGGAAGGTGGCTTAACGGAGAGGAATTAAGCCTTGACCTTCTGAGAAAATACTTGGAATTTTGGCAAAAAGTCTACGATCACATTAAGAAAGTGCCCATAGAATTTGACCTTCTTTCAAGACAAGAGTCCAAATTTGAGAAGGCAATTAGAGAACAGCTTGAACGGCTAGACTTCATTTTCGAGCCTGAACAAAACACATTCTTGTTCCCGAAAGAAACAGGAATTCCCAGCTATAAACCAGATTTTGTTCTGCACAAATGCAGCAAGAAAGGCAAAACTGTCATTTTAGAACCTCATGGTCCATGGACGCCTCGTGAAAAAAGGTCTTACTCGTTAGGAGGAAAAACTTACTCGTGTTTTGCCAATCCAAGAAATATCAGCGCTCATGAGAAAAAATTCGTCGAAAAACTAAGAGCGTTTAAGGCAAACTACGGAGAAATGTATTATCTTTTGTTAATTCTTCCATCCGAAGTTAAAGATCGCGTTGAATGGGATTATCCTGATGTTGCAGACGAAATATGTGAAGGAAAAGATGTTCCAAAGCTTCTTTATAGCATAAGAAGAGACAACGATACAGCGCGCGCGCTACCGCGGTAGGTATTCTGCTAGACTTCTTGTAAACGTTAGCTAATTTAGGGACAAGCCAGCGCGCATGCTTGTTCCTAAATTGGTCTAAAATGGTTTTTATTCTTCTTTTGCCTGTTCACGTCCGATGCGGGCTTGTTTTGTAGTCAAGTCTTGGCCGTGCTGAGGATGGAAAATCATGGATTCGGGCATCAAGCCGATCTGATCATCGCGGAGCTTTACACCGCGACCTTCGGCTTAACCCTCCACAGTTCGAAAAAGGCGGACACTGCAAGAAGACCGAAAGCTGACGCGAGGCCTAGAATTGCTTCCAAATCACAAAAGACGAATTAAGACCATTTTTAACCATTTTAGCTTTTAACCATTTTAGCAATACGCTAGCGCGCTTTCTTTATAAGATGTTCGCCGCAAAACCACCACTTTTTATGTTTTTCTCGAATCGCGTAATCTTCTTAGGAATGACTGGGTTCAAATGGTGGATGGTGGAGGCCGGCCCCACCCCGTAGAATGAAAACTTCATCGATCACACCTTCAGCTGTGGAAGTTCTATCACACGCAAGGACTTGTCGGGTATCGTCTGTTCTACGATTTCGCGTACATAGTCGTCTAGGGTGAAGTAGAATATCTGCCATCCCTCATCCATCAATTCTTTTAGAATACTTATTCCTTCTTTCCGTCTGCTAACTTTGTCAAGTTTCAGGAAGGGGTCGTCAAAGAAAAGGAAGGTTCTTTCGCCTGTGAGGATTTCGGCAAATGATGCCCGTATCAATAAATGCAATGTATCCAATGTGCCCGTACTTAGAGCGGAGGAATCAAGTATCCTCCCTCTTCTTGTCCTGACTTTTACGGCTTCTCCGTCGAGGAAGACTTGGACGTATCGTCCCTTCGTAAACTTCTTGAATCGTTCGCTGATGGAGTCCTCGCCTTCTTCAAAGACGGCAGCTATGAGTTTCTTTTGGCTCTCCAACATTCTCTCCAACACTTGAATAACTGTGCTTCCAGTTAGGAATTGCTCTTCTAGTTGCTGCAATTCGTGTTTGCTTTCATCCATCTTCTCAACAAGCTCGTAGAGAGATTTGACTCCTTGCCCATAGATTTTCTTCTTATGTTCTTCGACGCTTTGTGCAAGTTGTCCCTGTTCCTTCCTGAGCTTCTCTATCTCCTGCTCCAGTTCATCTAATTTCATAGCAAGTAGCTCGGGATGTTCTTTAGCCTCCTCAACGTCGATTTTCTTCTCTAATTCTTGCAAGGTGTCCATCCACTTTGTTTCCTCCTCCTCTTCGAGCAGACGGATTACTCTCTCCCTAAGCGGCTTCATCTCCATCAGCAGAGAGTTCGTCAGATCAATCTTTTGCCTTAACTCCTCGACCGTCTTACACTGATTGTCCTCGAGAAATCGATTCAACTCCTTAGATAGGCTCTTTTCCCTCTTCTGTTGTTCCGTCAGCTTATCCTTTTCCTCATCTAATCTTTTCTCAACTTCGTCCAGCCGAGTCTCGGTTTCCGTCAGTTTGGTTCTTATTTCAGTGCTATATTGTTGAACCTTGTTTGTAGCTATCTCGGCATCGCTTGTCGCTTTGAAAGATGGTTCTTTGTCTAGATACTTTGCGAGTTTTACGCTTAGAGTTCTCAGGTCCTCCCGAAGTTGATCTTGAAGCCTTGCCTTCCATACGTCTTCTATGAGAGTGTAGACAGGGATGACTAGCAGGATTCCGAACCAGAACAGTGAGGGATTTAGTATGATCCCAAGGATGAGGGCCTCCACGCCCAAGAGGGCTACTAGTGGAGGCAACCATTTGTTTCGGTGTAGAATAGAGTCTCTCTGCGCTTTCCTCTCTGTCTCCCTTGTCTGCCTGACTCGTTCCCTTAAGTCTTCGTAGGCGAAGTCTGCATACCCTTCCCTCTCTCTTCTCAGATCGTCGGCTTCGTTTTCCTTGCCTGAGAGCGTTTCCTCACTCTTATGAATCGCCTCTCGAATCTCAGCTATTCTGTTACCTACATTTTGGATGGCCCCTTCTAGTTCCGTGAGTTTGTTGCTAGTTTTCTCAGTCTCACCAATTCCACCACATTTCTCCTCCATCTCTCCCTCCTTCTGGTGTAATTGGCTCAGGAGAGTCGTTGCTTCATTGTGGATTTTATACGACCTCACGTTCTCCAGGGACTTCAATATTCTCTCATTTCGACGGTACTTCTTGATGTCTGTGTAAGCTGCGCTTTGGAGGATCTCATCTATTGTCCTGATTGAATTCCTGAGTTCTTCTCTCATACCTTTATAGGGTTGCTTCCAGTCCATAGACACTGGCGTGTGGTAACCAATCTCCTTTGCCTTCTCGATGATCTCATTGAGGTTTGCGAAATCGGATAGTCTCTCTTGAGCGATTCTCCAAAGGTTGGCTTTCCTGCCTATCTCTAGGTCGCTAGCCCTGCAGCAGAAGATGTTAGATATTGTTTCCTTTGTCAGCCCGTATTTCCTTTGGAAAAGGTTTTCTTTCCCTGTCAGCTCCAAAGGTTTTCCATCTACCATGGCGAGGACGCTGCCCCTGGTTTCAGATCGATCTAGTCTCGGATCGGTGAAGTCAAAAAGTCGGTCGGTTATAAAGTCTACTATAAGGGTCTTCCCTGACTCGTTTTCAGGTCCATAGAATAGGGTGAATTTATTGGGCTCCACCTCAAGATCCGTCAAGGGACCCACCTTCTCAATATGTATCTTCTCGATCCTCATTATTTCAACCCTCCACTGCTAGGATCGACTTGAAGAAGATCTCTTCACACTTTCTCCTTGTCGCGTCGTCTAGCTCTTGTTTATCGAGTTCTTTCAGGAAGGTTTCAATAAGAACGGAGCTGATCTCGCTTATGTTTTGGAGGGGGGAAGGCTCCAATATTATGTTGGGGGATACTCCTCGAAGGACCTTACCTACTTTCTCCATAAATACATCCTCTTTCCACCCTACGAAGCCACCAATCGTGAGGTGGAGCTCTGAGTTGGGATCCTTCTGTTCGTCTACTAGACTCTCTAACTCTTTAAGAATTTCTTCCTCTCTATGCGGTATCACAGTAAGCGATTTTGAGATAGTATAGAACGAGTCCACTTCCTTTATGTCAAATAGCAGGTTGTCCCCGTCCAATCGCCCAACGATAACCCCTCTCTTACCCGTTTCGGCTTTGGTGACGGAAACAGGTGAACCTGGATACCCAGCTAGGATCCTGCCCTGGATCTTGATGAGCTTCTCGTAGGGTTGGTGAATGTGGCCCAAGGCATAGTATCCGAATTTCGCCTCTTGGAGATCCTGCAGATGGATCGGGTTATATCCTTCTTCCTCTCCGAATCTCCCCGCAAACCCACACTCTCCTCCTATTAGGGTCCCGTGCACTATAGCTATGGCTGGTTTTTCGGTGGTCAAGTCGATGTCGTCGAGCATATTGAAGAACTGGGGCGTGATGTCCTCCTCGCCTGGATAGGGAATTCCTACGAAGACGGCGTCTTCGGTCTCCTCGTACTCGAAGGGCTTCTTGGATAGAATACGCACGTTGTCTCCCAGATATGTGCCTGCTGGGTAGGCTGCCTCGTCATGGTTGCCGGGGACAATAATTGTGATTATATCCTGAAACTCTGAGAAAAGATTTCTTAATGGGCGCCTCAGCATCCTAGCATCAATGCCCTTGTCAAAGAAGTCTCCAGCGAATATAACGTACTGGACATCCTCCTGCTGCGCTAAGGAGAGAATTGATCTAAGCGCTTCGAATCTCTTCCCCTTTCCCTCCTTGAGATGTAAGTCTGAGGAATGCATGAACCTCAATTATTTAACTCCCCGCGCGCGCTCTTTCGTTCATTTTTGAATCTCTAGTTTGTCTTCTGTTGCTGTGCAGATTAAGATTTCTGTCTTGAGGTTGAGCGTAAGGCTTGATGGTGACTAGAAGACCTTCTTTCTTTGTAACAGTCAGGCTATGAAAATAGTTTTTTATATTAACAAGATCCTATTCTAAACAGGGTTGTATCTTGTCTGAACAAGCGAAGTTGACTCTTCTTCAAGAAAAAATCAAAGATGCGAAAAGTCATGGAAGACGTGGTAGCATTTTCATGGTGCTTGGAATCATACTTGCTGGCATAGGCTTCAGTTTCTATGGCTATGGTTGGGTTGTTGGATGGTCTGCGCTTGTGCTAGGAATTGTTGGTGTAATAATGGCAATATTTGGAATTCTTGAGAATCTTTTCTATTCTAGAGAAAGAATCAGGTTGATGAGAGAACTTGAACGTATGGCTATCAAGATTCCAACATGTTCCAAATGTGGCAAACAGATACCACAAGGAAACTACACATTCTGTCCTTTCTGTGGTTCTCCTCTGACTCCACCACCACCATGAACTTAGGAGAATCACTACATTGTTTTTCTGTTCTACACTTTCGACATATCTTTTCTTTCCCTCTTTTTTGCCTCAGAACCGAAAGAGCCCTTGTCGAAGTCGGAATGATTAAACTGATTCACTTTTCACGAATATTTATCGTGTAAAACCATTTTTGTTCCAATTTAGGAACACGCATGCGCGTTACGTCGATTCTTAAAGACATAAAACAAAGATGCTCCCAATGCAATTGCAAGCAGCAATATGATCAAAGGTTCCCATGGAAAAACAACAACAGTTTCTGCTTCAATCTCACCTGCTAACATTGATGGTGAAGATATTCTCAGTGTGTGATTTCCCAGCTCCCAAGGGCCGTAGGTGAGTTGAAAATCAGCTCTTCCTCTCTCATCAGTGACCGCAGGAAAATAACGGTTCTCCCCAATCGTTATGTTAAGGCGAAAGAACCGAGCAGGTTTCCCATCTGCATCAAACACCTGAACCGTTCCCGTAGCTGCGAAAAAGCACTGGACAGAATCTGGGGCATTCATCGTTACGAAAAAGAGCTGAGTAGATAACCCAACCATTGCTACATGCGTCGATGAATCAAACGAAAGGAATGACACAAACACGTTTCTTGCAACATCTGAATAGATTGATCCTTGAGCTACAACACCGCCAGTCAATACGTCGACTATCCCTTTTGCAGTCTCTCTCGCGTCATCTACTGCATAAACGATCACGGAGGTTGAAGGCACTGTGTATTCGTCATATCCTGACCTCTCTTTGACTTCTATGAGACAATATTCTAAGTCTGGCAACTGCACTCTGAATACAGTGGCCGAAGCCTCCATTGTAACGATGTCTTCTGTGGAGTTTAACACCAAGACCGTTGGATTCGACCAGCCAAGCAGGTACATGCTGAAGGCATCCAACGGGGCTGGACAAGATCCTTCGGGAACACCGTTTCTGTCGCCTCTGGCCATCAATGACAACTCGTCTATTCCGAGCGATTCGTTTTCGACGTAAAGATCTGGGAGACCTAAACCATGCGCGAATTCATGAGCCATCAATCCCCATTCTTCAAATTCGGAATCATAGGCAAGACCCAAAAAGGCATAGTGGCCATTGCTTGTCCAGATAGTCTGCTTTGAAGTATGTCCCAAATTGCAGTAGTTTTGCCTCCAGAGTAGTTCTGTCTGACTAGGGCGCGATGATTGGTCTTCGCCGGCGTGAATCACTGTTAAACACTCGTAGTCGGAAAAGTTTACAAATCTTTCCCAAGCTTTGATTGAGTCAACAATATAGTCCCAACCGTGTAAGTCATTCTTCCCACTACCTTGACCGTAATACTCCATCGTGTTGTTCAGTCTAAGCCACTCGTCTCCGAACAGGGTGAAATCAATTGATATCTTTCCAAAAGATATGCTGTGGAAATACGTTGCCATATTTTCGAGACGAGTCCGGATTGTTGAAACATTGGTTGTATGACTGACGTCTGAAAACTCGGTGCATATTACGACCAGCCTCTGGGTTCCGTTGACATTCCACGGTAGCCAGGGAGGAGGATCCGTCACTTTTGCTCGGGCTATGCCTCCAAAGCTGGAAAGCCCACCCATGAGAACCGAAAGCACGGCTATCACTTGAGCGAGCACACACAGGCTTTTTCTCTTCGGAAACCGCAAGAAGAAGTCCAAAACCTAATGCCTCACTCTTAACTCGAAGGATTGCGTACGCTATTATCCCTAACTCACTTTAACTCTTAGCTTTTTGGGTCGTTCAGTAAAGTTTGTGGAATAAGCTACTTTTTCTTTTGCAGAATGTTGCTCAAGTTGTCCTCTTCAGAATACTGGCGTGTTGGTCGTTGCCAGCGTCTAGAGGCGGGTTAGCGTCATCTTCACCCAGCATGGTGCCCGACCTCTGTACGCGAAGCACCCTTCCAGGCTAGGGCAACCCCGCAATTATCCCCCTAACTCACCCTTCTAACCAACCAAGAGATCACTAGTGGATTTTGTTCAGAGGTGCTATTTTTGTGTTTGTGTCTGTTGATATCCTTTCAGTCATCATGTATAACTGCGTTGCCACCTGTCATTCTTTGCCAGAGAGCGCGCGCGATAATATTAAGCGCGGGCTTAACCTTTTTAGTAACTCAGAACCAGAAGAAATAGGATGTGATTTGACCGTGGAAAAACTCGATTTGGTAGGAAAAAGCTTCGCAATGAAGAACAATATTCACAGTGACTTCTTCGCAGGTTCCGACACGACTGTTGAGACAGACAGTGTCATGCTTAGTATTCTTTCTTCAGAATTTGACTGCATGGAATCCGTTTTAACGCTTCTTGACAAAAGTAAATTCGAAGACTGCTACATTCTGCTGAGACATGTTTTCGAAACCTTTCTCTATCTTTGGCTTATGCTGGAAGGAGAGATTTACCAGTTCACTCGCAAATATCGTATCATCCCAAATTCTGGCAGCACTAAGGCACAGGCGCGAGACAAGACATTTGAAAAATGGAGAAGAGAAAAGAAATCCGGTTCACCTCAGTATAACGACATAGTAAACATGGAAAGAGGAAAAAAAGATGATGATGCCATCAGAGTCACTTACCAATGGAAGGGTCTTTCTAGTTCCAGCGACCCTAAAGAAAGTTCCCGCATTATTCCTTGGTACATTTTTGCATTCCAAGACTATGACCCCGAAACGCGATTTCTCGCAAACCTTCCGTCTTTTTGCTTGATGGAGCCAAAGAATATCCGCGAAATAATGAAGGAAAGGCCTGAGGAACAAGAAACGCTTTATCACAGATATTTCTATATTAAAAGCATATTCAGGAATTTACGACTAAATAAACTTGTTTCAGATGATCAAATCGAACGTCTAATGGTTCACTACAATTTCTTTAGTAGTTTTCTACATCCTAACAAAAGAATTATCAGAATGAGACCATCCGAATTCGCCTTCAGTTTTTCTTACAGAGACGTGGAGCTCCATTCAGAGCTTGTACTTCTATACTTATGCAGACTGCAATTTCTGTTCCTGTCCAAAATGATCACACATTTCAAGAAGTACTACCCCCAAGGAAAATACGAGGAGTATGAAAAACATGCAAAAGAATTGGATATGGCGTCAAGAGACCTCTGGTTCTTTGACAATGAGCCTTCTGGGTATGATGTTGAGACTTCTAAGATGAAGATATGGTGGCTTGAAAAGAACGGCGAAACAGTTGACAAGGATCGAGTTTTTTACTACACTGACCCTATCGACAGACTCAGACAATTGATGTTTTGGAAAAGCAGGTTGAAGTAGCATGTACTTTTTTCGCACATAACTTAGTTTTTGACCATGTAACCAAGCGCGCGCTAAGAATGATATTTATTCCTTTTTGGGGTTTGGGGGGATTTCGAGGCGCATGCGCTGCTAGCTTTCATGAGCATGCCTTGACGTTCCAAGCGGGCCAGGTGCTGCCTCAACGTGTTATGGGAAAACCCCACTTCCCACAGGATCTGCCGGACTCCCATAATTTACCATCCCTCAAAACCGCCAAGATTTGCCTACAAACAAGCTCAAATTGAACCCAAAAAGGCAAAAGAAGAATAAAAACCATTTTATACCAATTTAGCAACGCCCTAGCGCGCGTTGTTAAATACTGGGTATACCAATATTATTGTGTGAATTAGATGCCGAAGAAAAGAAGGAAAAGAGTCACCTTCAATGCTACCGTAACTCAAAAGAAGAAAAAGAAAGTCAGTTTCCTCGCAAAAAGGTAGCCTAAGAGATAAGACCGCAACGAAACTTCCTAACTAGGCTAGAGCAAATCTGAAAGATTTACGGAAAAAGAAGGAAAAAATATGGAAGAAAGAAACAAAGGATTGGTAATTTTCGGAATCATTCTTCTAGTAATAGGTTTAGTTGCATCATTTTACCATGCAACCGAAACATACGAAGGACTCACCTTTGACAAGGGCTATCCCTACCAAACCATAGGCATATTGCTAGATGTGGCTGGAATCGTGTTCGTGGCATTGGGGTTACTTTACCCATCACGGAAGATGCCATCGCCACCGCCGCTCAGCAATTTACAACAATCTAGTTCAACCTAGAGGAAACGTATAGAGGAAAAAAAGACCCCAAAGACAAAGATGGTGACTGGATGGGTTTTTTCAAGAGGTTTACGAAACTTTATGAATAGTGCGCGCGCCACAATGTTAGCATGGGCGTTGACTTTGGAGGAATGAAATGGAGAAGATTGGTCAGAAAATATGGTCTCTAATAATGCGTCGTATTGAAGATTGGAAGTCTAGGCTCATAGATCTGTCGCGCCGGAACAATCTATTGTATTTCAGGCGTACTAAGAGCGGAAATCTGTCTGTTTCTCGTCCAAGTGCAGAAACCGTTTTCGATGGTCTTGTTTTGAGAAACCGGCATTGGGAGTTCTGGCTGCCTCCTGAGGAAGCTAAGAGCTCTGATGGCCAATCAAAATTGAACCTCGAAAACCCATCCGTACTTGAAAACCATCCTCCAACAGCAAATCAATTAGTGAGCGAGGGGATGAGCAGAACGGACCTTGATAGGGTTCTCAAGAACCTCAATAGACGCTCACTCTCAGATTATCGAGAACGTGGCGTTCGCATATTACATGCAGCGTTTGGAATGTTAGTTTGGAAGGAGATAGAAACATCAGAGGAAATTCGTTCGCCCCTAATCCTCGTACCAATTGAGCTGTCTCGGGAATCCATACGCGAACCCTTCTCTATCTCAGTCCCACCAGTTGAAGAGGAAGCTGTCCTAAACCCCGCTTTGCAGGTGAAAATGAAGCATGATTTCAAAATTGAACCTCCGCCAATGCCTGAAGAATGGGAAAAACAAGGCTTAACAAGTTACTTCAACTCAGTCACGCGCATTATCAGCGAACTTGGGTGGAGAGTGGAAGAAACAGTGGAAATTGGGCTCTTTTCGTTTCACAAACTGGTTATCTACAAAGATCTAGATTCAAACTCGGAACTAATCGCACAGCATCCTGTGGTCCGCGCAATTGTTGGTGATAAGGACGTACGATTGATACAAGACTCTCTGCCAAGCGAGAAAGATGTGGATAAGATAGAGAGTCCTCAAGAGACTTTTCAAGTTCTGGATGCCGACAGTAGCCAAAGAGTGTCAATCGATTATGCACTGCGCGGGCAAAGCTTTGTCATGCAAGGACCGCCAGGTACAGGGAAAAGCCAGACAATTGCCAACATCATCGCCGAGTGCATAGCTCGAGGAAAGTCCGTTCTTTTCGTCAGTGACAAAATGGCTGCGCTAGAGGTCGTTTACAAGAGACTAGCCCACGTCGGACTGGCCCATTTCTGCCTGGAACTTCACAGCAGCAAAGCCAACAAGCAGGAAGTCGTTGCTGAACTTAAGCGTTGCCTTGACGAGCAGCTTATTCCTCGCAGGCTGCCGTCCTCACATGAATTCGAAAAAATGACAGACTTGAAAGAAAAGCTTAATGATTACATAGTTTCGCTCCACCAAAAACGTCCACCACTAGACAAGAGCGCATATGAAATACTGGGACAGCTTTCAAGCCTAGAACGCGTTCCTTTCATCTCAGTGGGGCTGACAAACCCGAGAAGCTTGACTCCCCAGAAGCTCCATGAGCTCGAGGAGTTAATGTCTCAACTAAAAAATGTTTGGCAAGTAGTGGAAGATAAAGACTTTCCTTGGCGCGGATACAGGGGAAGCACCTACAACTTAGAAATCCGCTCAGAACTGTCAACATTGCTTGACAACTTGATTTCAACGATAGACCTTCTCAGATCTGAATCAGCAAAGTTCTCCGCGCAACTGGGTTTGGACACGCCATCCACTCTTGATCAGGTGAATTGGCTGATTGAAGTCGGCAGCCTGTTAAAGGAAAGCCCAGGACCAGAAGCGAAGTGGGTGGTGCAACCCAACCTTGATCAACTCGTCTCTGAGGCAAGGAATTATCAAGAAGTGTACGATTGGTGCCGAACAACCCGAATCCTCCTAATGGAAAGATATAGTAGATCTGTTTTTGATTTGGCTCTTGGCAAATCCGCAGATCTGGAGAAGGCTCTTTCATCAATCGGCAAAGTAGTCATCCCGATGAGTTTGGAGGAAGGAGAACTTCTGAAAAAAAGAGAAAGGCTTGTGGATTTTGTTAGTAACACTCAGGTTCTGGCAAAGAAGTGGAGAGAAATTGCGCAAGAGCTTGCTCAGATGTTCAGCCTTTCAGCAGAAAATCTAACTCTTGACCGCGTCAAAGAATTGTCCCGTATTGCTATTCTTTGCTTCTCTGAGGAAAAACCAGAATCACAATGGCTCGATCCCTCTCATCTTCAGCAGATACAAGAGATGCTGCCAAAGACAAAAAAGGATTACCAAGAACACAATTCGCTCAAGAATAAGCTTGAGAAAGTATACAGTGACCAGATTTTCAAACTCGACCTTGATGAGATGATAAAGCGTTACACGGGGCTCTACAAAGGTTTCCTGCGATGGTTACGGCCGAGTTTTCATCGTGACCAGAAACAGATAGCTCTGATGAGTCGTGAAGGCCGCGTTTCCAAGTCTGTTTTGAATGATTTACTTGATGCTCATAGGTTGAAAGTATTGAGCGTCGAGATAGATTCCAACGCTGAACAAGTTCATAGTTTGCTCGGTCACTTTTACAAAGGGTACGAAACAGATTTTCAACAAGCGGAAAAAGGAGTTGAAATTGCCTCAGAAATAATTAGGCTATCAGGAGTAACACCTGCACCGGAGAACTTGGCTAAGCTAGTGTCGTACGGATCAAACCCTCAACCATCAATAAAGCAGGCGGGCAAAGAACTACAAGAATCAGGAGACAAATGGAACCAGACTTTAGGGGAATTAAGCTCTCTAATACCTGCACATCAGGTGCCAGGTTCAAATCTGTCAATTCATCAAACACCTTTGACAAAGCTGCAAGACTGGGCAAAAGACGCAGAAAGCAAGCTGAACAGCTTGTGCGAAATAACAAAAGAAGTCTTGGTAACATGCAAAGAAGAGCCCCAAAACTACAAACAGCTGCTAGAAGATTTAGGAAAGGCTGAAAACATACGCAGGAAAGAGACCGAAATACTAGGTCAGAAAGAACTGCTTCAACAGAAATTCGGGTTCCGTTTTGCAGGTCTGAACACGAACTGGGAAGAAATCTCGGCAGTTCTCCAGTGGACCAAGAAAGTTCAAGCATTATTCGGTGCTTCCCCGATTCCTGAACTCCTCGTGAATGTCGTTTCCCGTGGAGCTGCACACGCTCCATCAAACTATGACCTAGCCACCGCACATGACGGAACCCTGAAATTCATGGCATCTCTGGAATCTAGGTTCGAGACTGAGTCAACGTATCAAAGTAAGAAACTACTGGAAATGGACATTGAAACTATCCATGATAGAATCAGATTGATTCGGAACAGAGTTGACGATCTGCAAGCTTGGATAGACTTCAAAGATATTAAGAACCGATTTTCGCAGAGAGGGTTAGACCCATTTTTCAACCGTCTTACCGACAGTCCTCCTCCTGCTTCTCAACTTGTTGACGTGTTTCGCAGAGCGGCTTACCAAGAATGGATCAATGGTCTGTATGACGAAGACCCTTGTCTAGGCAGATTTCGGAGGGAGAACCACGAAGAACTGATCACTGAGTTCAGGAGGCTCGACGAAGAGCTGATCCGTCTTTCTCCGTACAGGGTAATACAAGCTGCTAATGGCAGGAAGCCACAGGGCATATTGATCCAGGCAAGTGACTCAGAAGTAAATACATTGTTGAAAGAAGCGGCAAAAAAGAGGCGATTAATGCCTGTCCGCAATTTAGTGCAAAAGATTCCTCACATCCTTTTCCGGCTCAAGCCCTGCTTGCTGATGAGTCCCATCTCCGTGAGCCAGTTTCTTGGTCCGGAATTAAAATTCGATTTAGTTCTCTTTGATGAGGCATCTCAAATCGTTCCTGAAGACGCAATTGGATCTATTTATCGTGGAAAAAGCATTGTTGTCGCTGGGGACGACCAGCAACTGCCCCCTACCTCCTTCTTCCAAAAAGGCATGATTGAAGACTATGACTGGGACGAAATGAATGACGAAGAGGGTGAGGTGTTCGACAGTATTCTTGATGAATTTCAGGGAATCGGACTGCCAGTCAGGACGCTTCGATGGCATTACCGCAGCAAGCACGAGGAATTAATATCATTTTCCAACCACCGCTTCTATGGAGACACCCTGATAACTTTCCCCTCTGCAGTAGCGAAACATGAAACCCTGGGCGTGAAACTGGTTTATGTGCGAGAAGGCGTCTACGATCGCGGCGGTAGACGAGATAACTCCCGAGAGGCGGAAACAGTTGCCGAACTAGTGTTTGAGCAATTCCGACAGTATCCCAAGAAGACTCTTGGAGTAGTAACTTTCAGCATGGCTCAAATGGAAGCTGTAGAAGAAGCTATCGAACGCTGGCGCAAGGAGCAACCTGAATACGAACGTTTCTTCAAGGAGGATCGCCTAGAAGGGTTCTTCGTCAAGAACCTAGAGAACGTTCAAGGCGACGAACGAGATGTAATGATATTCAGCATCGGTTATGGCCGCGACCAACAAGGTCAGATGACGATGAATTTCGGCCCTCTGAACAAGCCGGGAGGAGAACGACGATTGAATGTAGCAGTCACACGCGCTAGGGAGAAGGTAGTTCTTGTTACTTCCATCAAAGCTTCAGACATCGACTTGGCCGCAACCAGCGCTGAAGGCGTGCTGACTCTCTTTCACTATCTTGACTATGCAGAGAGAGGCCCGGACGCGCTTAAACTGATCCATCCCCAGTCTGGAGAATTTGAGTCACCTCTGGAAGAGGACGTGGCAGGAGAGATCCGGCGCATGGGCTACAACGTCATTCCGCAAGTAGGTTGCAGTGGCTACCGGATCGATATCGGAGTGATTGATCCGGCCAATCCAGGGCGCTTCCTTCTGGGAGTCGAATGCGATGGGGCCACATACCACTCTAGCTACAGTGCAAGGGATAGAGACAGATTGAGAGAGCAAGTGCTCAAGAAACTGGGGTGGAGAATTTACCGTGTATGGGCACCGACCTGGGTTGCAAGACGAGAATCAGAGATCAGACGACTAAAAGAGGCACTGGAACAAATCCGTGACTTGCAGGTGGAAAAGGAAGCCCTAAAAGCAGATCCCGATCCGGTCGAGGAAAAAGAAACTTCATCACAAGAAGTGGATGTTCGAAAAGTCCAATTTGGAGGTATCGAAAAAATCGGCGTTCCTTACAAGGTATGCGAGCTTAAGGCACAATTCAACCCTTACGTGAGAGTTCGAATTTCCAGATATCCGTACAGTTCAGTTCGGAAGAACGAGTTTCATTTTCGATGGAATCGGGACATGCAAAGTCGTCTTTTGGCGGAGCTTGTTAGAGAGGAAGGCCCTGTTCACTTTGATTATGCAGTTCAAAGAATCTCAACTGCTTGGGGACTCAAACGCGCCGGCCACAAGGTGGTTCATGCTACAAGGGAAGCGGTTGATGTCTGCCGTCGAGAAGGAAAAGTGATTCTCAAGGAGGATTTCCTTTGGCCAGTAGGACTCCGAGAGGTGGTGGTACGTGTTCCCGTCGAAGGCGTGCCAGGTTCGATGAGGAAACCTGAATACATTCCGCCTGAAGAAATTGAAAACGCCATGAGGTTAATTGCTCAATACGCCCTAGGCATAAGTGTCGAATCACTCATAGTTGAAACTGCAAGAGTGTTTGGGTTCAACCACACAGGCGAAAAGGTTAGAGAAAGATTTCTTGAGGTCTACAAAGAATTGTTGAGGAAAAGAAAACTCGCGTGTGCAAATGATATCGTCACCTCTTCTCAAGTATAACAGTGTGCGCGCTAGAGCTTTGATACATGGGAGCGGGGCTGAGGTCGTATGGTGTTTGGTTTGATTGGAATTAATCCTACACTCTAGTAACGCGCTTGCGCGCGCAATCCTCCTATTTTCCATCTTTCCATTCGTTTCTGACTTACGATTTCTTCATTCCGCGCCCATTGTTTGCTTCAAGGCCTCGATTGCGACATAAGCACCTCTTCTGAAGATAGCTGCTAGCAATGTTCTTTGCTTGGCATTTTCGATTCCAAGCAATCTAAGTATTCCATCATCGAGTTCAGCTCGGAATGGATGATTAGTTTCAAGTTGTTCAACGAGAGAAGGTACCTCAATATTCTTTATTCTTTCCCACAACTCGTTTATAGCGTCGCAATTCTCTCGTGTGAGTTGCCCTACATCTGGAACAGCGCGCGCTGCCTTGTCCCGAAACTGGTGTAAAATGGTTATAATTCTTATTTTCTGGTTTGGGGGCAGTTTTGAGGTCCGCAGTTCTTTTTTGCTTCTTTGCAGTAGCCGCCCTTTTCGAACCTGCAAACGTGCCTCAGACGACTGAACTGCAGGGTCACGAGCGACTCATACGGGTTTTCAAGTGCACCACCACCTGCTTTGCTGCTGTAGATGGAACATAGTAGGCGAATTTAGGTCTTCTCGAATTGTTTGAAGCCATTTTCTCTCCACAAGACCGGTGACAAGGTAGGAGTCTGAGCAGGTTACACAGTTCCCGCGCATACATAATTATCAAGAATTGCCGCAAGCAATCGGGGAAATATCTGAAGAAGATGCCCAAAAAGAGGGCTTTTCAGACGAAGAAGAGTCCAAACAAACTTGGATCAATCTTTACGGTAAGTGGAATCCAAAGGAGATTGTGCGGGTCTATGATTTTGTTCTTGATAAGCAGGATTCATCCAGTAAAGATAACATCGCTGGACCGGGAGCAAAGCAATCAAAGTCTCGCTGAAGTTGCCGGCATAAGCCTAGTTTACTTCAAGAAACTAAAGAACAGGTAGTAATTCTGAATGCAAAGATAGCGTCAAAAAGCTTATTATCTTATTGGGGATACTAGAAGTTGGTGAGTTTCGTGCCTAAATACGAATATAAATGCGCGGATGTTGTACCGGATTGTTCTTTGGAGATCAAGGGCGCATCGAGCGAAGAAGAAATGATGTCTATGCTCCAGGTACACGCGAAGATATGCCACAAATTGGACAAGGTCCCCCCTGCAACCGTTGAAAAAATAAAAAAGGCCATCAAGAAAAGGTGAACTACTCCATCCTACTCCCCGTTTTTTTCTTCAAGAAAGTCGCTCCATTATTTAGCGAAATTAGAAATTGTGACTATATTATCTACATGACAGTGCGCGCTGCCTTGTCCCTTTATTATGTGTTGAAGTAGGTTGGTGAGACTGCTTTGTCTGGTCTCCCAATGTTTTCTGCTGCTTCTCTGTTTAGAACCAGGCACAATAGGCTGTAGAGCGCGTAGGAAGCGACGTTTCTTACGCCTCTGACCTTGTTAATGGCTAGGCTGTACTGCGTCTTGAGGAAGCTGTAGACCGCTTCAATGTGAGGCCTCTTACGATACTCCCTTTTCTGGTCTTCCGGCCCGTAGGTTCGAAACTTCTTGTCCACCCTTAGAAGGCCTTTAACGTCGCGTTTCTGGTTAACGGGATAAGGAATCACTGCCTCGTCAACGGCACTTCTGAGTTTGCTGTCGCTGTATTGGCTGTCAGCTATCACGCTTCTCAGTCTGGCTGCAGACCGCTTGAGAATCTGCTTGGTCTTCTCCAGCATGTTCAGTGAGTGTTTCTTCTCGTTCTGGTTTGCAGAAGCAAATGCGCAAGTCAAAGGAAGCATGGTCTTAGAGTCAATGGACAGGTGAAGCTTGTAGCCGAGTGCGAAGGTTCTGCCTGCTCTTCCGACTTTGGCTTCCTCGTCGGAGTAGCCTTTCTGGTTGTCCAATGGATGCCGTGTGCTCCAAGCCTTTATGAAGGAAGCATCCAATACGGCGTCAACGTCTTTTGCATCGTTCCGTTTCAAGAGCTTAACAACTTTCTCCTCGATTATTCCGGTGAGGTTGTCTTCCCCGACTTTTCGGATGAACCTGCTGAGAACGCTTCTCGGATAGCCCGTTTCGCCTATCTTTATCAGGCACAGTTTTCTCAGTCGTTGATCCACGTCAAGCAGTCTAGTCATTTCTCTTAGACTGCGAACGCCCTTCATTTTCATAACAATGAAAGTTCTGAAAACCCCTA
>Ga0315296_10000625_pt1 | contig 32117 bp, 25 predicted proteins | sample YL17G14_18_MG_FD_203921 | JGI IMG/M metagenome (GOLD analysis project Ga0315296, IMG submission 203921) | Sediment microbial communities from Yellowstone Lake, YNP, Wyoming, USA - YL17G14_18 | ecosystem: Environmental > Aquatic > Freshwater > Lake > Sediment | place: USA: Wyoming | collected... | reverse complement strand
GCAGTATTCGATATGGCTGTGGCGGGACTTGTACAACTGGACAAGGGTGCATTACTCGCTGTTGGACGAAACACCTGCGATGGCGTTGGGCCTGAGCGGGGAAGTATGGACTGTTCTGAAGTATATTTTGTATCCGGCTCATATCAGTGACCTGCAACGTCGGGACTGGGCCGAGCAGCGTAACAGCGTGCTGGAATCAGCCGTTGATAGTTATAAACGTAATAAAACTTTACCAATATCATGAGGTAGTACCATTTTTTTAATCCGGTTAAATTTGGAAAGCATAACTACTGATTATATGGTTTCCATATAAGAACAAAGGTGTGCTGTGCACACCCTACGGCAACGGCAAGCCGAAAAAAGTTTTGCCGGTGGCGGTTACGGCATTGGCGAAATCGGTCAGGCTCATCTGCTTCAATTCGGCTAAATACTTAGCCGTGTGGACCATCAGGGCCGGCTCGTTTACCTTTTGCTTTCGCATCGGCTCCGGTGACATATAGGGGCAATCGGTCTCGAGCATCAATCTATTCAGCGGTACAATTTTGGCGGCCTGCCGAGTAAGCTCGGCGTTTTTGAAAGTAACCACGCCGGTGAATGAAATATAAAAACCATAATCGAGAACAATCCTTGCCTGCTCGGCTGAGCCGCTGAAACAATGAAAGACCACGCCTTTAAGGCCGTGGCCGTGTCTATCTAAAATCTCCATCGTTTCATCGAAGGACTCCCTACAATGTATGATTACCGGCAAATTCAATTCTTTAGCGATTTTCAGTTGTGCGGTGAAAGCACGCTTTTGGTCCGTTCGTTTTGAAAAGTCGTAATGATAATCCAAACCTGTCTCGCCGATAGCAAGGACCTTTGCGCTTTGTGCAAGCTCCTTCAATTCTGTTAGTGTATCAGCAGTCAGGTCCTTTGCATCGTGCGGATGGATTCCGACAGCGGCATACATATTCTCGAATTTCTCGGTAAGCTTGACGGCTTTTAGGTTCTCTTGTGCGTCGGTTCCGACGGTGAGCCAGCTTGTAACGCCTGCGGCCATGCTGCGAGCCAGAACATTCTCAATATCCCCGGCTAACTGCCCAAATGTTAGATGACAATGTGTATCAAACAGCTCCATTGGTTCTATGGTACAAAGGCGTTTTTGTAATATCTTATCCGTGGGGTGCCTTTTGGCCCGAGGACTATCGTAACAACATCAAAACGGAAAGGACGGTTTTCAATATCGTTCGTTGCAAGAAAATAACGGGCGGTCCTCAGCAATTTTAATTTCTTGGCAGATGTGATGGATGATTCGGCCGAGCTGAAACTTTCATCCGCCCTGGACCTGACCTCGACAAAGACGATAGTCCTGTCGGTATCGACCATAATCAGGTCGATTTCGCCGGCGTTGCAGGAGAAGTTGCGTGTGAGGGTTTTGAGGCCTTTTCTTTTGAGGAACCTCTGGCATTGTTTTTCACCCCATCGGCCGAGCAAACTTCTATCGGCTAATAATCTGTGTCTGCTTAACAGCCAACCAATCATAATTGATTAGGTAAAACCCCCAAATAAACCCTTCGGCTGCGCTCAGGGCAGGTTTGGGGGCTAAAAATATAACGTCCAAGCCCCCCAGGACAGGCCCTTCGACTTGGCTCAGGACAGGCCTGGGGGCTAAACGATTGTTATTTTGAGACGGTGTGGGTGCTGTGCCGCTGCGAGAGCTTGACAGATTTGCCGGTTCGCTTGCGGAGGTAATATAGTTTTGCCCGTCTTGTTTTGCCGCTCCGGATGGACCTGACATCGAGAACATTGGGCGAATTAATCGGGAAAATCCGTTCCACGCCCTCGTTATTGACAATCCGCCGGACTGTGAAGGTCTCGTTAATGCCGCGGCCCTTGCGGGCGATTACTGTGCCGGTAAATACCTGTGTCCGCTCTTTGTCACCTTCTTTGATGAGGCAGTGGACATCTACAATATCGCCTATTTCGAAGTGCGGTTTATCTTTCTTCAAACTTTTGCTTTCAACCGCATCCAATATTTCTGTTTTCACTGATTTATCTCCTAATAAAAAGTGCACAAGAGTAAAAGAGCACAAGAGCAAAAGAGCACAGGTGCAAAAGTGCACAAGAAAACCAATAATCTATGCAGTTATTTTTTAGTAAATATATCTGTATTTGTGCAAAAGACAAGCGATTTTTGAAAAATTGTCTTTACAATCCGCCGCATAAGAGATAAAATTGCAGAGGTAGTAAGAAGAACCCAGAATCAAAAAACCAACAATGGCCTTGGGGACCAAGCCCTCCTGGGTTTCTTTTTACTATACCCTCAAGGCCTTTTTGTTTGGTATCGAAGCTGAATCTATAATATGCCGTATTAGCTCTTTCGACAATTTCGTAAAGTCAACAAGTGAATATTTGTAAGTGCTGAACTTTTAGGCGTTCCTCTTCAAACCGCCAGTTTGAGAACACAGAAACGCACAAAAGCCGGTGCTCCTGGCAACAGGGGCATCGCTTGCGTGTTCTGTGTGGGTCCTGGCGGACCTGAAGAGGGCACGATTTAGCGGTGCCCTTTTTTAGTGTGCCAGCAAATATCAACAATTTTTGAGGGAGAAAAAAATGAAAAAGACAATTCTAACCTTCCTGCTTTGTGCTTTCGTTTTCCTAACTGGTTGTGCTACAATTCTAACTCAGGACACGCAAAATATAACTGTAACGTCCGAGCCACCTGGGGCCGATGTGCAAATTGGGCCGTATAAATGTGTAACCCCGTGTGTGCTTCAGATTCCCAAAGGCAAGAACTATTCTATTGACGTGAAGTATGGGGAGCAAAAACAAAGTGTCCCCCTAACAAAAGGTGTGGCGGGAACAACGCTTATCAACATACTTTTTTGGCCAGGTTTTATCGTTGACGCTATAACAGGCAATGTTCAAAAGTACAACCCAACCGAATATAACTTTACCTTCACCCAGTGATAGGCCGTGTAAGGTATGTAAGCCTTAATTCCTGAACTATCCACGCTCTTGCTTCTCGGCCTCGGTGCGGTTATAGTGAGAAAAAAACGCTAAAGCCTTTTTGAAAGGGACAAAAAATGAAAAAAATTAGGGAATGTAACTGTCCCAAATTCTGTGGTTGGCCATTTTTGGCACAAGAACTTGTGGTTTCTCAGGTTGGGAAACTACAACAAGTTGGTTGTTAAAAAAATTCCCACAATCGTTGGGATAGTTACTTAGGGAATTATGCACTTGACAAAGCAAATTGACAGGACTATATCTTATGAAAAATCCCCAACTTCAAGGGTTTTCTATTGACTTTGGCAGGAAAAAGGCCGATAATTTACAATGAATAGGCTTCTCCCTCGTAGTTTTATTAGAGTCTATTGAAGAAATAACACCTTATCAGCAAATAGAGCTATATAGGGAAGATACAATCAATGACTTTGCTCATCGCACTTAAGGGAAATGATGGGATGGTTCTGGCGGCGGATAGCCGTGGAACGTTTGGTGACCCACGGGGAGTCACTGCTCAGAACGATTCAATACGCAAGGCGTTTATCCTGACGAGCCATGTCGCTGCCATCCAAGCCGGAAGCGCAGAGTTGGGAGCAACGGTTCTAAAGCGGACTCAGGAGACGATAGCAGGTCAGGCAGGTATAGATGGGATTGTGGATGTTGTGAATGTGCTTCATCAGGTAGCTCGTGCTTCTTATGATGCTTGGTTTCCCAGTCTTCCTCAGACAGCGATACTAAACCCTCAAACAGGAGGCATAATTAGCCGTCCTGACCTAATTTTCATTGTTGGGGGTTATGAGAAAGACCAAAGCGGCAACTTTACTCGTCCGGTCATATACCAACTCAACAGTGCCCTTAACTTTGCTCCTATGATTCATGATTACGGCTTTGCGGTTGCTGGCATTCCCACATATGCTCTTTATCTTCTTAACCGTCTCTATGAGGCAGATAGGAAGGCGCAGGAAGAATTGGCTCCTCTCGCAGTCTATGCCATTTCTGAGACGGCAAGCCAAGATGGTAAAGTTGGCGGACCAATCCGAGTAGTAATCGTGAGTCCCACTGGTTCTAAGGAATTAACTGACGTAGAAGTCAACAATATCGTGAAGCGCAATCGCACAAAAACCACAGCTCTACGTAACAGCTTTTATAAGGGGAGGGCGATAACATGAAAGGAAAGAACATCATACATGGGCCAATTCTTCAAACTCATTCTGGGGTAGTATATTCGATAACTCTCTTGTCTGGACACATAGTTACTAATCCTGAAGGGTTTGGAATAGATATTGAGCTTACACCACCGATAAGAGCGTCTGACACGGATAATATACATCGCATAGAAGACTATGCTCCAGGCGCTAACCGAGAGGAAGTGCATAAAGCGGTGGGTAGTGAACATCTCAACCAATGAACCCACAAGTGCTTTTAAGAAAAAGACGCAGTTAAACCAACTCGCCTTACGTCTGGCGGGTCAGCTTACAGAATCTCACAGAGCAGCTCTTATAGCCCACTTTACGCTCGTAGAATGGCCGAACGGCTCCTTCCCCCTCCCCCCCTACCCACAAACTACCCCCTGACTTTTTGTTCGTTGCGCCAAAGGTAAGGCGGATAGTACGTGTGGGCACGTCTTTGGTTCAGGTAGCCGAACCATTCATCGAAGCCCTGCCGATTGGGGAGGCCGGTGTTATCCGGCTCGCCGAGGCCCCACTTGCCGGTGATACCGGTTACATAGCCGGCTTGTTTTAGCACTTCGGCGACGGTGACATCTTGAGGTTCGAGCGGGACGCGGCGCTGTGGTGGGCCGTCATCCAGAACGAGGGTGCCTCCGACCTTGCCGGTGTTGCCTCGGACGCGGGTGTGGCCGGTGTGCCGGCCGGTCATCAGGACGCTGCGAGATGGTGCGCAAACGGTAGAGCCGGCATAGCACTGGGTGAAGCGTGTGCCCTCGTCGGCAAGGCGGTCAATATTCGGCGTTTTTATTTCCTTCTGGCCGAAACAGCCGAGGTCGCCGTAGCCCAAATCATCGGCCATAATGAAGATGATATTCGGGCGTTTTGCCGGATTTTTGCCTACAATAAATGTGCTCTGGCAGCCGGTTAAAGACAACGCCGCTGCAACAGAGAATCGGTGGGCTAAAGCCCACCCTACTGTGTGATTGAGGAATTGGCGTCGATTCACCCCGTTAGAAAACATTCGTCCTTTTAGAAATTGATGAATCGGTTCTAAAGTGGATTCTTCTGTACCCTTGTCCATTTTCAAGTTTCTAACAGGGTGAATGTTCTTATCTATATTTGTTTATTGGTTTCTTTCAGTAAGTCCGGTGCCTGCTCACTTTTTTGACTGCCTGGAGTCTGAATATTTAAGCGCTCCTCGGCGGCACGCACGATCGCACCTAACGTTTCCGAATAAGACAATCCAGCCAAATTTGCCATCTTTGCCAAATGGCCATCCCAGCACCATCCAGGATTGGGATTAACCTCGAGTAATTTCGGATTGCCCTTTGAATCAAGTCTCCAATCAAATCTGGCATAATCCCGACATTCCAGCCTCGCAAACAACTTCAAACAACATTCGATAATCAATTTCTCCGTCTCATCAGATAGGTTTGCCGGAATTGATTTGATGTTCCAGTATGGTGAATCAGGAAGCCATTTAGCCTCATAGCCACATATCCTCGGAAGCTCGGGCGGCAGTGACGAATAGTCTTCCTCGATAATTGGAAGGACCACGTATGGATCGGGAGGATTTCCGATTATTCCAACAGTAAGGTCCTTTCCTGTAAGGAATTCCTCAACGAGAATCGGTTTCTCATAGCCAAACTTCTCTCTTATTTCTGAGATTGCATTGACCATGTCCTCGATGCTATTTGCCACGCCTCGCTGGGTTATCCCGAAGCTCGAATCCCCGAAGTTCGGCTTAACGATTGCCGGAAATGCAAAAGAAAGCTCGAAAGTGCTATCTTCCGGTTTGATAAAAAAGGCTGAGGCCACGGGAATGCCCATCTCGCTGGCGATTCCACGAATCAGTGACTTGTCGTAACAGAAGGCCAAACTCTGCGGCCCTGAGCCGGTATATGGCACCTCAAGAACCTCAAGCAAACTGGGCACATGAAGCTCTTTTCGAGGATCATTGTTAAAGCCCTCATCGCATAGGTTAAGCACAAGATCGATTTTGGGTTTTAGCTTCAGGAGGTCTTGAACTACAGTATCGTGGTTATTAAGATAAGTAAAGCTATAATCGTTCAACTCTCTCAATGCGTCTTTTGCCTGGTCGATCGTGTAGAAATCATCATCGTCGAACACACGCAAGGGCTTCAACGGATCAGGTTTTGTTGGGTCGCCTAATATTACAACTACATCTTTTGCCTGTTCTTTTTTCCTCTTGCCGGCAGCCCAATCCTTTCTTGCGATGGCTGTCAGGATAAGGCGTTTTTCCATCATCCCCAAATCCTGGTTTCGCTGCGAATCCGGCGAAATCTCACCATGCACGGTAATATCGCTAAAACTGCCTGTCTTAAGCAGCTCACGCAGGTTTTCGCGTGTATAGAGCCGCTCGGCATAAAACTGGTCGGCTATCACACCTTTTTCCACATGCGTAACGACTTCTCGCGAGATAAGACGCTGCTTGTCTAAAGAAAGTGACCGCTCTCTGCAAACAAAGTACTTTTTGTCTATCCACTCCCAGGAGCGGGGCTGAAATTGTTCTTTCATGTATTGCCCATCGGTAACATCAACCAAAATCTTTCCCCAGGGCTTCAAAACCCGCATTACCTCTTTGAGAACTCTAATATCATCCCGGATCGAGTCAAAGTAACCAAAACTATTGCCAAGAATCATTACCACATCGAACGTATCTGCTTGATATGGAAGTTTCCTTGCGTCACCTTCTCTAAATTTAACATTGAGACCTTCTTTTTTGGATAGCATCTTAGCCCTTTGAATCAGATAATGCGAGCGGTCCAGCCCTTCAACGTTGCCAAATCCCCGCCTTGCCAATTCAAGTGAACAGCGTCCCTGCCCACAGCAAAGGTCCAAAATCCTATCCTGCGGCGATAACTTCAGAATATTTGAAAACATATCTATTTCTTTAGCGGTTATCTGGGCATCGTCAATCACGTCGCCATCGGTTTTCAAGTAGATTGAGTTGAAAATACAGCGCCACCAATCAGGCTCGACATATTCCTCTAAAATGGGTACCGGCCCGAGCGACCTTACACATCCCAGGGCACCTTTGCTCTTTTGTGGCGATTTGTGATTTGTTTCCGGCTTCATCTTTTTAAGCTCCTCATATTCAAGTAAAATATAAATTTAATCATATTTGGCAATATTTAGATTGTTGTCCGGCTTGTCATTAACGCGGTGTCCGGCCTTAAATGGCGGGGACACCAATATTGGGGGTCTTATTCTCCTCCTCGCTGCGGTAGCCCCACCACTTGGGGCTTAGATTAATGGCTCGGCTAAAGATAGTGTTCGGAGAATGCTGCGAACTCTCTATCCTGGCGGGTTTGCTCTTATGGTAGGGTAAAGATATGCCTGCTTTCGTGGCACTACCGTCTGGCAGATTAAACTTGCAGCGCCTACATTGGTCTTCGTCTTCGTTTTTCAAGGCTTCCACTTGCCAAACACCTTCAGTTCTCCTAACAGGTTCATCGCCCCAGCTTTGCAGCAACTGAAGATTCGACGACACCCTGCATGGTTTTTCAGGTTCAACACTTGCTCTGAATGATTCTATTAAAAGCTCTATACAGCGAAAGTCAATAGCATGTTTATATTTTCAACAAAAAAATTTATTTTTTTTCGGTGCCTTCCAACAGGTCCGGTCGCCATTTTTTTGTTCGTTCGAGTGCCTGCCGGCGGCGCCATTCGGCGATTTTGGCGTGGTCGCCGCTTAAGAGAATATCGGGGACCTTCATATCACGAAAGACCTCAGGCCTTGTATATTGCGGGTATTCCAAAAGACCTTCGCTGAACGAATCATCTTTGGTTGAGTCCTCGTCGCCAAGGACGCCGGGCAACAATCTAACTACTGCATCAATGATTACCATAGCGGCCAGTTCGCCACCGTTTAAGACGTAATCTCCTATCGATATTTGCTCGGCATCGAGGCCGATGCGAATTCGCTCATCGAAACCTTCATATTTGCCGGCGATTAAGATTATCCTATTTTCTTTGCTTAGTTCAACAGCTTTTTTCTGATTAAATTTTTTTCCCTGCGGGGTCAGGAGGATGACCCGGCCTTTTTCCGGTGATAGTGTCCGGACGTGCTCCAAGCAGTCGAAGACAGGGCCCGGCATCATTACCATACCCGGCCCGCCGCCATAAGGTTTATCGTCAACCTTTCCATAACTATCAGGAGCAAAGTCCCTTATATCGGCAAGAGCGATTTCGACCAGAGACATTTCCTGAGCCCTCTTTAATATCGAGCAGCTCAGTGGCGATTCAAACATCCCAGGGAAAAGCGTAAGAATATCCACTCGCATCGGCTTTTGGGTCAAAGCCCCACGAAAACGTGGGGCAAAATATTTTCAGCACCTGACGAAAAAAGTTTTGCTATTCGGCTTTTTCTTCATCGGCTTTGGTTTCGGCTTCGGCTTTAGCCTTGGCTTCGGGTTCGTCATTGGCTGCTGCTTCGGGTTCGGTCTTTTCTTCTACAGCTTTGGTTTCGGCCTCGACTTTTTCCTCCGCCGATTCAGTCCCAGACTTTGCTTCGGCTTCCGCTTTGGGTTCGGTCACGGCCTTTTCCTCAGCAGGTGGGGCTTGTTTTCCGGCGGCGAGTTTTTCTTTTTCCGCTTTGGGTTCGGTCTGGGCCTTTTCCTCAGCAGGCGGGGCTTGTTTTGCAACGGCGAGCTTTTCTTTTTCCGCCTTAGTGAAGGGCCTGCCCTTTTTGCGGGCTAAAGCCCTGGCCTTTGCCCGGCGATTCACTCTTTCCTTTGCATATTCATTTTTGATACCCTGGCGAAGCAGAATTTGCGAGACCGTATCGGATGGTATTGCTCCTTTATCGAGCCAATACTCCGTACGTTCGCGGTTGAGGACAATCTGCTTAGCCGGGTCCTTTTCAATCGGGTCGTAATGGCCCAGCTTTTCAAGAATTTTACCGTCGCGCGGCGTGCGGGATTCGACCGCATTGATTCTGAAGAACGGGCGATGCCGCCTGCCCATCCTCGTCATTCTTAACTTTACTGCCATAATTTTTCCCTTATCTCTAATTTATAATCAATTCCCGCGACCCATACAATCAGCGGTCACGGAACACGTTTGGTCAATCTGTCAAATACGAACGAAGTTCTTGTCGATAGCGGAGTAAAGCTCGTCTATTTTCTTCTGAAGACCAATTGTCTATTTTATTGCCGTGGCTATTCTACAGTAATGCTTAATGGCGTCCAGAGGGAGTAGATGATTTTTTCTGTCTTTGAGCCACTTATCCATAACCTGGTATCCGCCAATCTTGTATTCCCATATATCCTCGCCAACGGGTCCAAAGTGCTGGCCTTCATTTATATATATCAGACGTTTCTTCTGATTATACTCTATTTTTTGCACCAGGCGGTCGCCTTGGCCTTCAAACCTGGCAACGGGTTTATCGAGCTTGTTTGATTTCATCAGATGTAAATCGACCAGCTCTCTGCCGAGTTTGGCCATCTCACGAAACAGGTGCAGGTCAGCCGAGAACGGAATTCGGGGAAAATCGCTTTTCAAGAGCTCCGCATACTTTTGCCGAAAGATATTTGAGTATAAAATTGCGTATATGTAATGCAATATGCCCTCCGGCTTTGGTTCTGTCTTGTATGCGGTTTTTAGTTTGTCGAAAACTTGTTTGTCGATATTTACCTCCCGGTGGTAGGTGTTCATCTTATTGTTATTATATAAATCTTCATCAGGATACAAATAAAGCGGGAAAACATAACTGATTTCGCGTGTTCTATCAGAAACGATGCAAGACTCTACAATTGTATCACTAACTAATGCGTGATAAAAACCCACCTTATTTTGCTGCCGGCAACTGAGTAATGCCACGTTTTCGTGTAACATATGCCGCATAACGTCTCTTCGAGGGCGCTCTATCACTGAATCATTGTAGAAAATCCACCGACGGTCAAATGGCCGGTAGAGGATGGATTTTATTTGCGATTCCAAGGAATTATCCTGTTGAACTTTTTTGCGTGCGTTTTTCACCTTCCAGCGTTTGTTCTCCTTCAAATCAAACACCTGCTTAATAGTACTATCAGGAATGTCCTCGTTTCGGAACATTCTTATTCGATTCTCAATCTCGGCCTTGTCGGTCGAGATAACAAAATCATCCCTGCTTGTAACCACACCGACACTATTAACCGGGAATATCTCTTTTATCCTGGGGTACTTTTGATAGGTTGGGAATAACCTCTCACTCCGGGGCACAAAGAAATAAAACTCTGATTTCGGTGAAAGCCTTGCCCAACTTGTGCTTTTGACGTGATTATTCTTAAGCCACTCGTATTTGATTTCGCGCAAGCCCCAGTCGTCTCTGTGCATAATCCTTTGTTTAAGGCCTTTTTTCTTAACGGCTAAAATAATCGCAACGCCCTGCTGGATGTCGAAGACGTTTTGGTCTTTGGAGCCGTCGGGGCATTTTTCCTTTTTCTTTTTGTTGCCGTGAAGGTCGAGCAGGTAGATGTGGTCGAAGCTGTTCATCAAAGACCATCGCATTCCTCTGAAAGTGGGATTGTCCAGATAGCTGTGATTGGTGATAAAGCCGAGGACGCCCTCTCCGGCCCGGTCAATTTTCCACTGGGCGAACCGAATGAACTTGACGTAATCGTCCTGCAGCCATTTGGGATTTTTCTCATCTAAATCTTTGCCGTCAACTTTGTAGTATTGCTTGATTTCCTTGCTTATCCAGGGCCTTCTATTGGCTGAATGCCCGGAGTAAGGCGGATTTCCCAGGATAACGAGAATAGGTGTTTGTTTCTTTACTGCGCCGGCGGCGTGCGATTCTTTGGAGAGGGAGCTCATGCCGGGCAAAGCGGTCTCTGCGAGCTCCTCCATATCAAGCGTGTTTGTCAAATACAGCTTGAACCTATCATCATCGGCAAGTTTATAGCCCAATTCTTCCAGGAGAAAACCCATCTTCAGATGTCCGATGGCGTAAGGAGCCATCATCAATTCAAAAGCGTAGAAGTTTCTCAAAACGTGTTTCTTTATAAGCTCAGTTATACCGGCGGTTCCGTAGCTGACAGAAAACTCGTTGACGGCGATGGCAGCGGCTTCGGCTAGAAAAGTCAGTGTTCCGGCGGCGGGGTCGAGGACGGTTATTGAATCTGTTGCAAAGCCGTCGGCCTTGTCAAAGTAGTCTTTCAGAATTATATTGAGGGAGCGGACGATGTAAGAGACAACTTCCTGGGGTGTATAATATACTCCGCGCTGCTCTCTTTCTTTTGGGTCGTACGCTGCAAGAAAGGTCTCATAGAAGTGCACAACGGGGTCTTTGCCTCTGCCTTCGACGAAATAATGATGAAGGATGTTCTTAACATCTGCGACGGCAAGTACATTTGCGGCATCGTCAATTATCCAGCTTAGTTGTTCTCCGGGCTCTTCGAGCGAAACGAAGCGAAATACATCACGGAGGATGCCAATAGTCCTGGGGATGTTGTCAAAGGCGGCTCTCCTGGTAAATTGGTCGGTTGACCGGGTGCTCGCGGCGAAAAGGCCGTAGGTTATGGTCTGGGCATACATATCAGCAAAATCTTCTTTCGTCAGGCCCGCGATAAGGTGCTGTTGAAATGCCTCGTAAAATCCCCGTAGGTCACCGTTGCTTCTATCAAGTTCGAGAATTACCTGCTCGCGCAAATAATGCGTCCTGCAGGCAAGAGCTTCTGCAAGCGTTTTTGGGGTGTAGGTTCGCGGCAAAGAAAAGGTGTAAAATTTGTTTAACAGCTCAAGGAATTTATCTTCATTTTCCACCGGCGGAACAACCTTTAACTGGGTGGCAATAAAAGGCCGTCCTATTTGGACTTTATCAATCAGGCTGCCATTTCGATACAGTCGAAACTCAAAAAAATTGGTCAAGAGCACGTTAGCAAAAGCACCACGGTACCGTTTCAACTGCTCTGATTCCTCGAGCCTGTCGAGGTTTTCTTCTGTGGGAGTTTTCGCTTCGATATAGCCGACTATATGCTGTCTGCCATCCAATATTCGAAAATCAGGATTACCCGCTTCCGTTTTTTTGGGGAGAATTGTAACTTGTGTTTTTGGCCTTTTTATAGATTGTGCGAAATTCTCCATCAGCGATGCTAAGGCTTTGTAATAACTTTCTTCTCTGGTATCGCCTGTATGCGCGACCTTAAATAGCTCTTCTATATAGATTTTTAACATTTCACGAAACACGTTTGCAATGTAAGATGTAGCCGTTTATGAAGATTGCAAAGTTTGCAGGGTCAATTTGAGCATCATCTGCGATTCTTTGTATCTGCTCATCAGTTAAATTGCCGGCGTTTTGTTTTTCGCTCGGTGTCATTATCGCCACTGCTTTTTTCAATTGTTCCAATTCATCTTCTGTGGGCGCAGCTAACATACCAAGCTCACTGCTGCCTTCGATGTCCTTAAACTGCCCTCTGACCAGCTTGCCGTATTCGCTATCGGTAAAGCGTGCAACTTTTTCCAGGTATTGCTCAATTGAAATCTTTTTTATTATTGCCATTTACTTTCGCTTTTTTTTACTGATTCGTTTTCACTTTGTCGATTAAACAATCTCTATCTTGTATTCCCGCCCCGGAGCGGAGTCGAGGGCAGACTTTCGCGGGAATGAAAACCAAACATTATCGTCGCTTAGTTTTGCCCCTTCGCTTTACGATTCTTTTTCTTTTTGAGCGCTGCTTTATTTTTCTTCCGCCGGCCATCATCTGGTTCATAGCACCCATGTTAAATCCGCCTGCGAACAAATTTTTAAGCCCGCCGAGGCTTCCGCCGCTGATTGCCTTGAGCATATCGCGGCTTCGCCTGAATGTCTTTACCAGGCCGGAAACATCGTTTACATCCACCCCCGCTCCTGCGGCGACTCGCCTTCGTCTGGAGGAATCTATAATGTCCGGGTCACGTCTTTCCTGGGGCGTCATCGAATAGACAATAGCTTCGGTCTGCTTGATCTCGGCACCGTCGAAGTCCAGGTCCTTGAGCTGTCCACCCATTCCGGGCATCATTTTGAGCATATCTTTTATGCCGCCCATTTTTTTGACGGCCTGCATCTGCTTTAGAAAATCGTCAAATCCGAAATTGCCCTTTGCCATTTTCTTTTGCAGCTTGACGGCTTCTTCAGCTTCGAAATGTTCCTGAGCCTTCTCCACGAGCGTTACGACGTCGCCCATACCGAGTATTCTGCCGGCCATACGGTCGGGGTGAAATTCTTCGAGCTTGTCGAGCTTTTCGCCGACGCCGATGAACTTTATAGGTTTTCCGGTAACGGCTTTTACGCTGAGGGCGGCCCCGCCGCGGGCATCGCCGTCGAGTTTTGTAAGGATGACGCCATCGAGTTCAAGGCGTTCGTTGAATTCTTTGGCTGAATTAGCGGCGTCCTGGCCTGTCATCGCATCACAAACCAAATAAATCTGGTGCGGGGTTACCGTTTTTGCGACGTTGGCTACTTCGGCCATCATTTCTTCGTCGATGTGAAGTCGTCCAGCGGTGTCGATTACGACGACGTCGTTACCGTGCTCCTTGGCGTATTTGAGGGAGTTTTTGGCGAGCTTTACCGAGTCTTTGCCGTCTTCGCTATAGACATCAATATTTATCTGCCGACCGAGGACAATCAGCTGCTCAACAGCAGCGGGTCTCTGGAGGTCATCGGCCACCAGGAGGGGGTTTTTACCCTTTGCGACGAGGTATTTTGCAAGCTTGGCGGCGGTGGTGGTTTTGCCGCCGCCCTGGAGTCCGGCCAACATAATGACGGTAGGTCCGGGTGAGACAAAATAGATACGTGTATCGACCGGCCCCATCAACTTTGTAAGCTCGTCGCTGACGATTTTTACCATAACCTGGCCGGGATGAAGACTTTTTATCACCTCGGCGCCAATAGCCGCCTGTGTAACATCTTTGCAGAACTGCTTTACGACGTTGTAGTTTACGTCCGCCTCCAGAAGTGCCTTTCGGACATCCCGCATAGCATCCGAGATGTTTGCTTCGGTAATGCGTCCTCGGCCTGCCAGCGACCTGAAAACAGAGCTAAATTTCTCAGCTAATGATTCAAACATAACTCGATAGTCGGTACTTGATTCTCGATGCCCTCGCCGTGCCGGCGACGGCTAAACGACCCCCAATAAATTTGGGGGAAGCCGCAACGATGAACCTTAAATATTACGGCGAAAATATTATTTTAAAGTCGAGGAGGCGATTCTGCAAGAACAAAATCTGTCAATCACTATGCCGACTATGTCGATGGATGTAAGGCACTGCTTGAGGGATGAAGGTTACAACTCAATATCGTGTGAAACAGTAGAGGAAATTATCGAAGAGCTGGGTACCTTTCTAACCTGCGATGTATCTGTGCCATTGGTGGTTATAGAGCCGACAATATTGAACAACATCAGCAACGATGTGGTTAACCGGCTGAGCAAATGTGCGCCGGGGATTCCTTTTATTCTGCTTGACCAGGAGAGCTCGCCGGAGGCATTCAAGCGGATTTGTACCAATCGGGCGAAATTTGAGCGGGAAGGAAATCCGTTAGCTAAGACGCTCGAAGGTGCCGGTGTGGAGGTAAGCTGTGATTGAGAACAACTGAAGCGGAAGAATCCGCGGCGCAAAATAAACCATCGTTACACCTGTTACCATACCAACGGCAAAAAGGGGTGTACGCCACTTTCTTTGAATTTTAGCCCGGCAGTAAGACACTGTATAACTGCAAGGGCAGTTACCGCTCTTACGGTCGCGGCTCTCCGTAAGTCCACAGGACGCCTTACGGCGGAGTCCTTCGGACTGTTTTGAGTAAGCGCATATATTTTTTGTGAACCGTATAATTATTTGTATAACGACATCCTGTGCCTTTCGGCTAAGAGCCTATGCGAATGACTATTCGCTCCCGCCCGTCATTCTGAACGGAGCGTAGTCCGCCAAAGGCGGAAAGAATCTCCTCTTCGTTGGCCAGATTCCCATCTGGCCGACGGACAGGCTTCGGCTTCGCCTCAGAATGACAAAGGATGCAGAGTTATTATTCTATTTGAAATATGGCGGTTTTGGCTGGTACCGAATTGCGATAAGTCCAGCTATTACAGGACATAACAAAGATGCAGGACTTTGCAAAGGTCTGTGAGGTTATTTTTTATTAAAAGTTTATTGAAAAATATGCTTGCAGATACGAGAAGACTGAAGTATATTGTTTCACTTAATTTCGGGTTTATAATGTCGGACTTCTGCATAACGGCCGACCGGAGGAGAAGTCAAACGAAAATGACCCAATAAAGCAAAGTATTATAAGTATCTGCATATTGCAGTCTTCTAAGTTTTTTCGGAGGAGTATTATGTCTGAAAATGTTTTTTCGTTTTCTGTTTCACCGATGGCCGGTTTGTCCGGCAACAAAGCCTGGCTCCTTAGCCTGTCTTTTTAAGAAGCTTCTTTTAGAAACAGTAATTTTCATTCGGAGGAAAATTATGTTAGAGAAAAAGTTTTTAAAACACATACTCTGTCTGGTGGTGCTGCTTAGTATTTCCGTCATTATCGCCGATACGACTGAAGGTGAAGGTGTAACGACGGAAGAGGACACGCCGGTGTCCATCACGTTACTTGGCAGCGACCCGGATGGTGACTCGCTGACCTACAATGTTGAAACCGGGCCGTCTCACGGGCGCCTGAGCGGGACAGCGCCAAAGCTGACCTATACGCCCCAGCCGAATTTCAACGGGACAGACAGCTTTACCTTCAATGTCAACGACGGGACGGCGGACGGCGTTCCTGTAACCGTGCTAATCAGGGTAAAGGCGGTCAATGACCCGCCGACAGCTAATGATGACAATGTAACAACGCAGGAGGACACGCTGGTGTCGATTACCTTGGCCGGCTGTGACCCCGACGGGGATGCGCTGAGCTACAGCGTGGTAAAAGGTCCGTCCAACGGGAGCCTGAGCGGGACGGGGCCAAATCTGACCTATACGTCGAATGCGAATTTCAACGGTTCGGACAGCTTTCTCTTCAAGGTCAACGACGGGACGGTGGACAGCGCTGCAGCAACCGTCTCGATAACGCTGAAGGCGGTCAACGACCCGCCGACAGCCAGTTACGTCGGTGCAAAGGTACAGAAGAATCCGCCGGCAGCCAAGGACGACAGTGTGACGACGGAGGAAGATACGCCGGTGACGATTACCTTGGAGGGCAGTGACCCTGACGAAGATGCGCTGAGTTATACTGTTGTAACAGGTCCGTCCTATGGAAGTCTGAGCGGGACAGCGCCAAATGTAAGCTATACGCCAAATCCAGATTTCTACGGGGCGGACAGCTTTACTTTCAAGGTCAGCGATGAGACGGCGGAGAGCAATACTGCAACCGTGTCAATTACAGTAACGGCGGCCAATGATGCGCCGAACGCCAATGATGACAGTGCGACGACACAGGAGGACACGCCGATAGAAGCGATTGATGTGCTGACGAACGATACAGACGTGGATGATGACAGGCTCACGACGTCTGCTGTTACTCAGGGCGCGAACGGCTCGGTTACCATCAACGCTGATAACACGCTGAGCTACAGTCCGAAGGCAAACTTTTGCGGCACCGACTCTTTCACCTATACCGTCAGTGACGGCAAAGGCGGAGCTGATACAGCTACGGTGAACGTTAAGGTCAAGGCGGCCAATGATGCGCCGATGGCCTATGACGACAGTGTAACGACGCAGGAGGACAGGCCGGTGTCGATTACCTTAGCGAGCGGTGATGCCGACGGAGATTTGCTGACCTATAGTGTGGTAACGGAGCCTTCTAACGGGAGCTTAACAGGGACAGCGCCAAAGCTGAGATATTCGCCAAATGCGAATTTCAACGGGTCGGACAGCTTTACCTTCAAGGTCAGCGATAAGACGGCTGACAGCGCCATTGCAACCGTGTCAATAACCGTCAAGGCGGTCAATGATGCGCCGACTGCAAATGACGACTGGGTGATGACGCAGGAGGACAGGCCGATAGTAAGGATTGATGTGTTAGCAAACGATACTGACGTGGATAATGATTCGCTCACGATAACCACTGTTACTCAGGGCTCGAATGGCTCGCTTACCATTAACGCTGATAATACGCTGAGCTATGCCCCCAAGGCGGACTTTTTCGGCAGTGATGCGTTCACCTATACGGCCTGTGACAGCAAAGGAGAAACCGACACCGCAAATGTGAACGTCAAGGTCAATGCGGTCAATGATGCCCCGAGGTTCACTTCAACACCTGTAACCACAGCTACAGTGGACGCGTTATATACTTATGATGTTGATGCCACGGACCCAGATTCAACAGATACGCTAACTTACTCCTTAACCATCAAACCCACAGGCATGACCATAGATGCGGCTACCGGCTTGATACAGTGGACACCGACGAGCGCCCAGGCGGGGGCTAATGATGTGGCGGCCAGGGTCGCAGATAACGGTAGCTCTCCAGCTTCAGAGACCCAATCATTTACCATCACAGCAGCTCCGCCGAGCACGCCGGCGACAACCGCCTTGACCACAGCGGATGACTGCAAACCCAAAAAATGCAAAACAATATTACCATTAGCCTGCAAAAGCGACATTGTCCAGGCCAGTGACAACAGCCGGGGGGAAACCGACCCCGGTTTATACACTTCCTATGATTTTTCAGACGTATCTATTCCGGCAGGTGTTAAAATAGCATCGGTCGTTGTTTATGTGGAACACTTCGAGCAAGAACAATTTCCCGCAGGAAAATTAGAATGGGCTGCCGGAACAGGCTGGCCGAGTAACCCGGTGGTTTGGGCCTCAATAAACGCTCCCGTGTACGAAGGAGAACTAAACGAAGCGACGGACTTGTGGGACGTAACAAGTCTCGTGGACACGCCCGAAAAGGTAAATTCCCTTCAGCTGCAGGTCAGAAACAATGACGACGTTGCAAAGAGAAAAACATTGGTAGATTACATCTATGCCATAGTTGAATGGAACTGAGTTCTGCGCACTGGAAATCAGGGATAGATTATTATTACAACGCCGCTTAGATTCAACCGGTCGGTAATAAGCTGTCATTGTATAAATACTTACGGCAATTGCGTTAAATTCAAAATCCGAACAATCTGTAACTAAATTCGAATATCGAAATCCGAAATCCTTCGCAGTCCAAAGTCATAGGGACTCCTTGCGGTGGACTCCTTGCGGTGGAAACAAATCCGAAATTCAAATGTTCAAATTCTTAAAACTTACTGTTTTGGTCACGCCTGTCAGTCCTAAGGACTCTGCCGTAAGGCATCCTGTGGACTTACGGAGAAGCGTGTGTATCCGCATCAAAAAAATACCTAATCTGTATTAACACAGCATTGCAAGAAAATTTAAAATTGAATTTGGCATTTAGTCAGAAATCAAGTATAGTATATATAGAGCAAGCATAAGCGAGGAGAATAAGAGAGGACACTAAATAGTCCGATTTGTTTTTCCGCTTATGCTGGTTGTTTGTGAGAGCCAATATAGTGAATGGAGTCCGAACGGGTTTGAGTGATTGCCCGTTTAGCTGTTAACATAATACTACTCCTTTCTTCTATTTGGGGGGCTGGTCACCACACGGTCAGCTCCCATTTTTTTTGCCGGCTATATCCATTCTGCAAGCAAACCGAACACCTCTATAGTTTCCCTACTCCATTCCTTCCATCGTGTTACTCTTGGATTATCTCCGCTATCCGAAAAAACCACTTCTATAGTTGAGCTAAAAAAGTGATTCCTTCGACCTGGCTCAGGACAGGCTTAGCTTAAAAAATCCAGGGCTTATTTTCGGCCTAAGGGCTGTTAGGTCCTAAAATTCTTTTGTTACCGGTCAGGCAGGGGCACAATCGAGGAAAAATTCATCCGCCTTGTAGTATTGCTGCAAAAACTCTTGACTTTCGCGAGCAAATAGGATAAACTTATTTTTGTAACAAGTAGTACCCGGGGGGTGGTCAAAATCGGAATGGGGGGTTCTCAAATTTCCCCAATTGAGCACCCAGGTTAAATTGATTTGGTAACCTGATAATAATCCAGGTACCGGATTTTCTTTAACGAGCAGTCAGTTTTTGTGGATGTGCGAAAGCGATTAACAAGAGCGCCGAGCAGCCATAAAAACGGCGAGCGGGCTATTAGTTGAGTGTCTCTATGGAACAGGACGAAAATGGGGGGCCTTAGGGACCTGGAAGAACGAATCGTCTGCTGTGAGCAGGTTACAACAAAGAGAAGACGTTACTAAAGATTATATTTGGGGAGGAAAATGATGAAGCTGAAGTTGCTAATATCAGTAGTTTTCTGTGCAGCAGTTGTTCTGGTTCTTCCATCCGCAGCAAAAGCCACTCCTGTCGGAACTGTGGATATAGCATTTGTTAGTCATGGTGCCAATGACTTAGTCGAGGCTTGGGCTGCCGGTAAGGAAGGCGCCCCGGGCTACGCGGGAGTTTATATGCTCGAGAAGAGCTACGGCACAAATGAAGGAAAGATTTGGCCCGATGGACCAATTGGTGTCTTCTGCATTGAATGGGCGGAAATAGTCTCAAGCAACACATTGACGTACGATGTGCTTATGCCGAAGGATGGACCTTTGCCAACGACACTTTTAGAAGGCACAATGGGCCTGACAAAGGCCAAATATCTTCAGGAGCTGTGGGGCAGGTACTTTGACACATCCTGGGTGGGCAGCGGCCCATTTACATACCAGCAAAATACCAAGGCCGCGGCTTTTGGGGCGGCTGTATGGGAGATAGTCCACGAGGATATTCCGGTGACCTCATTAGGCTGGGATGTTACGGTCGATGGCTCACCGGGTGACCGTGGTTTCCGTGCCACGTATCTTGATACAAGCTTGGCCAATTATATGCTGCACTCTCTTGATGGCACCGGCCCAAGGGCGGACCTGCGAGTTTTTAGCTACAACGGACAACAGGACTATCTTGTGGAAGTACCGGAACCAGCAACAATAGCTCTGCTTGTCTTTGGAGGTGTGCTAAGCTTGCTGCGCAGGAAAAGGACTTCGGTTTAAACGAATAAAGCAGGAGGGCTGAGCCGGCCTTTTCTACGGCCACGCCCTTGCCTTTTATAACCCGGTAAGAAATTTTTGGAGGTTAAAAAGGATTTTTTGTAAATCTATTAACAAGACTAACCAAGAACGAAAAGCCGACCGCGGCGGTGAATCGGCAGAAAGGGGGGCACTTATAAGACACTATTGCCAATGAGCAAAGTGAGTAACTCAAAATCAACGGATTGAAAAACAATCAGAGCTGCTGCGAGAAGTCCGCAGCACAAAGATAAAACGGTTAGAAATTTAAAACATAAAATATCGGAGGGGACAAAAAATGAAAAGGGTAATAATGATTTTCGCACTGGCGATTTGTGCAGGCACGCCGGCGCTGGCGACACCGACAATCGAGTTCAGCCCTAATCCAGACACCGCTGGAGGCTGGTTTTACGATGGGGCCAGCACGCTGAGCTTCAACCAGAATATCGCTATTGATAAAGGAATGGGCAGTAATTACGACGCCCTGGTTGGCTCATTGGTGCATATCCCCACTCTCATAGTAGGCGCTGGTGCAGGGGGCACCTATGAAGTGAAACCAATCGGCAGCCCAACCATCTCGATTACGAGCGCAGATAATAGCGCAGTTTACTTAATGGGCACTCTCGCCGGCGGCGACCTGGTCCCGGTCGGGACGATAGCGGGAGGCTATACAAGTTTTAAGACAGATATTAGTAACCTTGTCGTAACAGACGCCGGCAAGGCGCTTGGTTCCGCCGCGTTGAATATGATGCTTTACACGCAGACCCATGGACTTGATTTTGAACTGTCATTGCAGGGGGGCAGCGGGACCAACTATCGCAGCTTTGCCCAGATGTTATCCGGCGGTTACGTCGGCGGCAATGGCTTCAGCGGCGCTATGTCAATTCCTGAGCCGGCGACGATTGCTCTGCTGGGTCTCGGCTCTTTGACTTTATTAAGAAAACGCAAGGCGTAAAACAGTCCCGCCATTTACCAGCTGCTGGGGCTGTGAGTATTTATCTTGACTTGCAGCCCTTTTTTATCACTTGGTGAGGGCTGGGCGCTGAAAACTTTTCGCCGTGGGCCGATAAAAAAGCCCGCCGCTTCACGCAGAAACCTTTGATACGTTTTTTAAACAGCATCATTCCAATTTTTACTTGTTCCGGAACACCTTTTGTGGTACAATACATTTAGTATTGGGAATGGAGGTTTTGTATGTTTATATTCGGATTTATGCGGAGGTGTTTGCGTCAATTGTGGCGAACAAGCGGAAACCTGCATACCGGGATTGATTCCCATAGATGGGAAAGCAAGGCCGAGTCTTTTAGAAGCCTGTCGAGGGGGCAATATTTAATTCCAGAGTTAAAAGACAGGTACAACAAGTAGTTTAAGCTACCTGTAGAAAGTTTTTAGACAAAAATCTGATTGAGGCTTCACCTCAAATCATATTGTTTCTGGATTCCCGCTCTTTCGACCTTGCTCAGGACAGGTTTCGCGGGAATGACAAATCGTTTTGATTGTCTAAAAACTTTCTAACAACAGCATAGCCTATCGGCACTTATTCTGCTTAGCTTTGGGGTGCTGACATTCCCCGGAAAATTCTGTTTTTTTCTGCACACAAATCTGCTAAACATACCTCTTCGCTTTGCACAGGCACGTGTTCACCTTCACTTGCGTTACCGCAGGTGCGAGCAAAGCACAACGGTTAAGTTTACAGGTCCCAGTCTTTAGAGCCTTTTACGAATTTGTTTTGCAGGATTATGCCAACTACTGTCGGTGCAATCAGGGCAACAGGCAGAAACCATCTTTGTTCGCATACAAGCCGTTCTATCTGCCCGGTTGTATTCAGGTAACGGTGCAAAAGTGCGAGGACTCCCACCACCATCAATGCACTGCCGCCCAGGCTTGAAAACAGCACTACAGCGACTTTAAAAACGATAAATGAGATCATACCGCCTGCAACCATCCCAATAAGTGCGCCGGCCCAGATGTACCTCTCGGGCAATCCGCAAGCGTACCATATTCCCGAAGTGAGTATTCCGCCCGCCGCCGCACCTAAAATGCAAACAGACCATCGCATCAGCGGAATAGAAAGAACCGCCAGCAGACCCATGCCAACCAATCCACCGATAAGCTGACTGTTCAGGCCTTCGATTATTTTGGTTACTGCTACGCCCAGGAACAGGCCCAACAGGGCAAAGCTGATTACGACCAATACTTTGAAGACTCGCCAGCCGTAGAAAAGACAAACTGCACCAAAAGAAATGAAAGTTACTGCTTCAACCGGGTCAAGAGAAATAATATATGCCCAAAAGGACTCAATTGGTACAACTGCTCCTTCCGCGGCCTCTGGGCCAGATTTTTCAACTGCCTGTGCAAGGATGGTAACATAATCCATTATCTTTCTCCTTAAATTTTATTTTTAGCTGTTTTTTTTGCAAAACGCCGGAGCTGTTATGATGTCCGCCAGCTTCCCTTTGTTCGGTCGGGCTCTTCCTTATTCTTACTAAAGGGTCTTTTTCGCGCCGAGTGCGTCTTTGGACGTTTACAAAGTAATAGCTGCTCAATCGTGCCGAAAGCCGTCATTGCTATAAAGACGGTGGCATAAAATGACGGCTTACTGCAAATGCTGCTGACAGGCACAGCCCCTTTATACAACAACAGCAAAATCATTCCGGCAAAAATAAGCAGCGTTCCCAGAATCGAACAGCACAAAGCCATAGCTAAGCGCCAGAGGGAAAATCCCGCCACTATAAAAATCAGTGCCAACACCATTATTATCACCCGGTGATACAACGGCATTTGTAAACCAGCGTGTTTTATCCTTTGGCTTGCATCGATTATATAAGCTTTCATTTTTTCCGCACTTTCGCGAACGCTGTCAGCCGGGCCCTTAGCTGGTATTTCACCCTGCCTTATTGTAGCTGTTTGTTTTGAATTTTCAATGTGCGGCCCGGCTAAAACGACGAAGGCAAACGCCACAGCCAATGCTGCTGCAAGTATTGCGATAAATACCCTATCGAGTATTGTTGCGATACATGCAGCCAGAGCCGCCAAGAACACTACCGAGATGAGGTTTTGGCTGATTATAAAAAAACCACAAACAGCTCCGGTAATTGCTCCCGCTGCCGGGAGTAAAAGTTTTCTAAAGCCCAAGCCGCCGAGCCAGATAAATAATCCGACCAAAACAGCCGCCAAGCCCGGCCCGATTAAAACTACAGGGCTGAGCCTTACCGCTCCGCCAACGGCGGATTCGAAATCCTGCAAAATTTCAAGCATAGCGTTCTTGTAAGCTGCGCGAACCTATTTACTATCCCCTTGAAAACAGGGGTTCGTTTATTTCTTATTTATCGGCCTATTCACACAATTTTCGTTAAATCGCTTCCTGCGTGTGCGATATTAGGCCAAAAAGACCGGTTTTTTGCGATTACGGCGGGTTTAATGCGGATGAGAGGAGTCGAACCTCCATGAGCCAAAGCCCACAGGCACCTGAAGCCTGCGCGTCTGCCAATTCCGCCACATCCGCAAGGTTCTCATTTGTGCACCTACCACGAAATAAGTCCCAGGCAGGACCAATATTAACGGTTCCTTCGTTTTCGTCAAGGATTTTCGTGTAAACCCCGTTAGAAATTACTTCCCATAGCGGACTGCCAGGCTCTCAGCCCCGTTAGAATTAAGACGTCAGCTTCTAACGGGGTCAACGCCGATTTCTCCCGAAGGGATGCCCTTTGGTCGTAACGGAGCTCACGCCTATTTGGTGCCGGACAAGGTTGCCAAACCGTCCTATAAACCATAAAAGGCTTTACAAAAGCAGCTTCGATTCTCGATACTCGATACTTGATTCCCGACGAGTATCGAGCATCCGGCATCGAGCATCGAGCAGCCTAATGCTTTTATGGACAAGGGCTTACGTTGCATTTTAAAATCGTGGACATCCCGTCAGAATGCAAGGAAGCTCGATTTCTTGCATCATTGAATTACAAGATAAGGGTCAATTGCGTCCGCAGATTGTCCGAGAAAGTATTAAATTCGAGTATTTACTATCGCCAAGAAACCAAAGCAAAGTGCCTAAAGTGAGCTAAAGTGCCTAAAGTGAGCTAAAATGAGCTCTAAACTTTGGGCACTCCAAACTTTAGTGGAGGTAACAGTAATCGGATGGACTCGACACAAAGCATCTCCAAGATTTTTGGGTCAGCACAAACAATCTCCGATATTCCTGAAGCGGAAGCCAATCTTCCTTTCGGCGAATTGCTTGTTTCAAAAGGTCTGTTAAGCCGCGAAGAATTGGAGAAAGTTCTGAACGAGCAAAGCAAGCAAGGCGGCCGGCTTGGTGAGGTGCTGCTTCGACTCGATAAGCTAAATCACGAAGATGTTACCCGCGCTCTGGCAGAGCATCTTTCGATGGATTATATCCGTTTAGATGATACGAGCAAGACGGACAAGATAGATATGAATGTCGCTCGCTTGCTGCCGGAGAGCATCGCCAAGCGGTTCTGTCTTGTGGCTATAAGTGAGGCTGATGACAAAGTTGTCGTTGCGATGGCTGACCCGCTCAACGTTGTCGCCATAGATACGGTTGCGCTGAAAATGAAGCGTCAGATTAAGCCTGCGATTAGCTCTCCTCGAGAAATTCGCCGGGCGATAGAGCTGATTTATCACGGTTCGGATGTTGAAGAACAACAGCTTCGCAGCCTGGTAGAGGGTGAAGTTGACGAAGAAGGTATCCTTTCGGAGGAAGCTGAGGAACAGGATATAAGCGGTGAGGCAGATGCAAACAAAGCACCTGTGATTCGGTTCGTTGACCTGCTCCTGAGCCAGGCGGTCAAAAGCAGAGCGAGTGACATCCATATAGAGCCTCAGGAAAAAACAATGATGGTTCGCATGCGAATTGATGGTGCGCTCCGTGATATGGTACCGCCGGCCAAAAAGATGCAGGCGGCCGTAGTCGCCAGAATTAAGATTGTTGCGCGGATGGATATCGCCGAGCGCAGGCTGCCCCAGGACGGCCGATTCAAAGTGAAGACATCCGGCCGAGATATAGACGTTCGAGTATCGGTTATTCCGACAATATATGGAGAAAAGGTGGTGATGCGAATCCTGGATGCATCGGCGGTAAAGCACGACCTGGGTCAGCTTGGGCTTGAGCCTAAACATCTCGAAGAGCTTAAAGACATGCTGGCACGGCCCCACGGAATAATAATTGTTACCGGCCCGACCGGCAGCGGTAAAAGCACCACGCTATACTCGGCTCTTAATTACGTCAAGGACCCGACGAAAAATATTACAACGGTTGAGGACCCTGTCGAATACCGTCTTGCCGGGATTAACCAGATTCAGGTTAAGCCGGAAATTGAGCTGGATTTTGCAAAGTGCCTGCGAGCAATTTTGAGACAAGACCCAGACATAATTCTAATAGGTGAGATTCGGGACAAGGAAACGGTCGAAATCGCAATAAAGGCATCATTGACAGGGCACCTTGTTTTGAGCACGTTTCATACCAACGATGCACCCAGTGCGATAAGCAGATTGCTCTATATGGGGGTTGAGCGGTACCTGCTGGCTTCGTCGCTGAATTTAATTGTTGCCCAGCGATTGGTTAGAAAAATCTGTGAACACTGCAAAGAACCTATAACCTTAAGCGAGGAAGTCCTTAAGCGTATGAGGATAGACCCCAAGCAAAGCAAGGATACAGCCTTCCACCACGGTCGAGGCTGTGCAGCATGCGGAGGAACCGGTTATTTGGGCAGATTGCCCATATTTGAGTTTTTGGCTATAGATGATGATATCGGCGAAATGATAATTAGAAATGCCAGCGAGGCGCAGATAAGAGAGGCATCACGTCAAAAAGGCTATGGTGGTTTACTTGAAAGCGGTGTAAATAAAGCCTTGGCAGGTCTAACAACCGCCGAAGAGGTTCTTAGTGTAGCTTTTACAGGAAGAGCTTAGTACCAAGTAACAGTTATGGGGGCAAGAGCCTCTTGAAAACAGAAAAAGTAAGTCGTAGCTTTCTCGCATAAAGGGCAAATCCGGCCCAAGTTTGCACATAATAGTTACATATAATATTGGAACCAGACTTTATAAAAACTACGACGAGGTTTTTGCTAAACTCCAGGTTTTCAGACACCGATAAAATATAGCCGTGAGAGGCAAGAAAATTGCGCCTTTGCTGCACGGGTGGGCAAAGCCCAACTGCGCAAGTGACTTTACTGATTTAGAACAGGAGCACAGACAACCAAACAGCCGGATGTACCTTTGAGAAGGTTCGATAAATGAAAAGCTATAAATATGTCGCTCGGGATTCAGCAGGGACACAGAAGAGAGGTCTTGTGCAGGCAGCTTCATCAACCGACGTTCTTAGTCATCTTCGAGAGCAAGGGCTTACTCCTATTTCTGTCGATGAGATATCTACAGGAGCCTCAAAAAGCCGTAAAGTAAAACAGCGCAAGCGCGTCAAATCAGCGGACCTTGCAGCGCTTTGCTGGCAGTTGTCCACAATGGTCGAGGGAGGAATTCCTATTACGGTAGCTTTAGACACGATTGCCGAAGATGCAGAAAATTCGCATCTTGGGCCGATTCTGCGGGGTATCTCGGACAAGGTGAAGAAAGGTCAGTCTTTCTCGGACGGTATTGCGGAATTTCCTAAGGTTTTCAACAACTTGTCTCGCGCTTTGATAATAGCGGGTGAAACCGGCGGCAATCTGGGAGACGCGCTGGGTAAGCTGGCACAATATTTTGACAACCGTGATAAACTGGCCAAAAAGATTAAAGGAGCGACGGCTTATCCCATCTTTGTAATGTCTTTTATTACCCTGATAGTGATATTTATAATGGCTTTTATTGTCCCGCGGTTCAAGGCGATATTTGACCAGCTCGGGGGTAAGCTGCCGGCCTTTACACGTGGATTTATGGGGTTTTACGATATTCTCCGCCACGATATTTTCTACATCATCTGTTTTATTTCTGCCCTGATAATTTGCGGTGTTTTCTTCAACAAGACCAAAAAAGGACATTATTTCTTTAGCAGAGCTGTTCTGCGCATACCTTTGCTCGGTAAGGTATTCAGTCAGGCCTTCGTTGCAACGTTTTGCAAAACAATGTCAACTTTATTGTCCTCGGGTGTCTCAGTGCTTGAGGTGTTCGATGTTCTCACCGGGATGACCGCCAACGATATTATGAAGTCGGCGATAGTACGAGCCAGAGAAAATATTGTCGAAGGCTCAAACATCTCTTTGAGTATGGCGTCATCGGGTTTTTTCCCCAATATGGTTATCAAAATGATACAGGTCGGGGAAGAAAGCGGGTCTTTGCCCACAGTGCTCGGAAAGACCAGCGAGCATTATGAACGAAAGATCGATTCCACAGTAACCACCTTGACGAGCCTGCTTGAGCCAATAATGATTGTATCGGTTGGCGGCGTCGTAGCGGTTGTAGTTATTGCACTGTATTTGCCGATTTTCACAATGTCGGATATAGCGAAATAGCTCAATCCGGGAGCATAGGTGGTGAGTAGTGAGTTTGTAGGGTGGGCTTTAGCCCACCAATTATATGGTGGTGGGGCAAGCCCCACCCTACAAACTACTCAACATTTGCTTTTTTGGTTATTTGTGCTATACTTTAAGAAGCGAATATAGTGGGGGAATGAGCCTTACACACCTAATATTTTGATTCCAGCCCTTGATGAGACGAGCAGTAAAAAACTCGAAAAACTCATATAGTCGTTAGTGATTTTAGTCGATAGAGGAGTGAACCCCGCCCGTCGTCCGCAGGATGCCTTGCGGCAAAGATGGGACGGGGTGAAATATCAAAAGCGAGGTAATTTTCAAAACATTTTTTAGGAGATTGAAGATGGGAAAGAAAAGAGAGAGAAGGGGCTTCACGCTGGTTGAGCTGATGGTCGTCATTCTGATTGTCGGCATCTTGGCTGCGGTGGCGGTCCCGATTCTTCGAGGCCGAATCAACCAGGCAAAATGGTCGGAAGGTGCTGCGTCGGCCGGTGCCATTCGTACCGCCGCACGCGCTTATTATGCCGAGAATCCCACCGCGGCAGGTCTCTTGGTGGGCAGCGCTCTTACTGATGCAACAGCGGCGCAGTTAGGTTTTACCGCAGGCGACCTTACCGGCAGGTACTTCAAAGTTGGCAATTTCACAATTGCTACTGACGAATTGTACGGAAACTATGCGATCACGGTATCGAACACCGGTACCGGTCTGACAGGCACAGGAAAGCTTGATAGCACGAACGGCTGGGTCTATACTCCGTAAGAATTTTGCGGATTATTTGCACTTGGGGCTGGTAGATAACACTGCCGGCATACAAAGGCGGGTTTGATTTTTAAGCGACCCGCATTTGCCCCAGCCGTTTTGCTCCGCGAAGTGAATAGATGCGGGGGCAGTTAGTTCAATTGAGCTAATGGTGGCTATGGCTGTTGCGGCCATAGCCACCTTTGCGCGCATCAAACTGTGATTATCATTCTTGCGGACACGCCCAAATAGAGTATGCGTAAAATTGCATTTAAACGTAAGTATAAAAACGATTGAATCAGCGCGGCGCCAAATTATGCAAAAATTGGATATTCACAATGTAGCCTATCTCACCAAATACGCGATTAACGAAGAAGTAACCTCACTTGATTTTTAACCGTTTTCTATCGAGCTTTCATATTATCGGCATTGCTCCTCTAATCCGGCCTTCTTCCAAGGCTATTTACTCCGCCACGAAGCAAACTTACAATTAGCGGATGTGAACTTATCGAATGCCCCGGCATTAAAAAAATGCCGGGTCCAAATCGCCAGCGTCTGATAATGTTTAGCACAGTGGATTCTTTTTCTAATTCCTGCATCATCTTTCAGCTACAAATTCTACAAACCACTGTATCAGCAGTATTGAAAAACGGGCGATAATATTTAGAAAAGTTAGCCATTATCCCCGTACACCCTCCCATCTCGCCCAGTTATTGCTATGTAAAAGTTCAATTATGCTACAGATTCCACCTTGTTTGCAGCACTCCAAATGCTGGGATTTCCTGATAAACTTGCGTTCTCTAAATACCGATAGATATCAGCGCAGGGCAACATTGCTATTAGAAAACACCATCGCTTAGAAAATCACTATCGCTTAGAAGGCACCATCGCCCAGAAAGTCAGGCAGAAGAAGGACGGCGATTGGAGCTGGGACTGTTGAGGTCAGCAAAACTGCGCATTTTACGGCAAAGAATTTAGTAACCATTAAAGAGAGGGTTATTTTATGACGCCTATTGTTCTAAAATCGAAGAAGGGAACAAGTCTCGTTGAAGTAATGACGGCTGCTTTAATCTTAGCAATTGTAATAATGGGAGGCTCTCTTCTGTTTGCTGCCGGTAAAAGCCAGATTGATCTACGTGAACAGTATCGCGCGGCTTCCCGACTGGCTGCTCAGAAATTAGAAGATGTAAAAGCAGGTAATTATGATGACATAGAAAAAAGTGCAACGAACGAGAGTCTTTCTTTGAAAAATACATACTATAGTCGAAGTACAGTCACAAAAGACCTCGGCTTATATAAACAGGTTGATGTTACTGTTCAATGGGGGCCGGTTGGCAGGGAGCATAATGTGAGTCTGGTTACTCTTATTGCTCCTAAATAGGTGAATCTAATGAAAAGAAAAGGGCAAAAAGGTTTCACTCTCATAGAGCTTATAATTGCGATTATCACAGGCACTATTGTGATTTTAGCAGCCGGTTCGATTCTTTTTTTCGCTAATAGATACTGGAGTAATGCCTGGAAAAAAACGAATCTTCAAAGGGACGCCTCCTATGCGATGTTTAGAATTAGCCGTTCTATTCAAGCGGGAAGGTCGGCACAAGTAGAGGGCGCCGGTCAAGGGCTGAGGATTTACAATGAAGGAGGCTGGATGAGATTTTTTGTTACGCCGGGAGCATCAAGACTTACGCTCAAAAGTGATGCTGGAGGAAGCACTGGTACTATTCTCGAAAAGAACGTGGAAGATTTGCAATTTAACGTGGAAGGCAATAAAGTAACAATAAACCTCAAGCTGAAACAAGACAACATACAAACACATTTTGCCTCAACAGTAATGATGCGAAATTATTATGGAGGGTAACATAAGATGAAAATCAAAACGTCAAAATCAGAAAAGGGAATAGCACTTGTTGCGGTGATAATCTTCGCTCTCATCTTCATCCTTGTAGGTTTCTCCATGCTCAGTCTGGCGAACACGGAGATACTAATGACCCAGAAGGAGCTGAACTCGACAAAGGCCTTTTACGCGGCTGAGGCCGGTATAGAATATGGAGTTGTAAAGCTAAAATCACTCTTAAGTGAAAAAAGGCAAGCTGTTGACTTGGACAGTGAGGTAGATATTGCCGCCTATTATGAAATTCCTTCACCTGCATTAGAAGGTTTTACCTTTGATGTTTTCACTATAGAAAAAGTTGGAATCTTAGAAAGGCAGATACTTGCCTCAGGGCCATGTAAGGGATTGGAAGCATTCATTCAGAAGTATAAGATTACCTCTCAGGCCACATCTAATAACGATTCACGCGGTGATTCTGTAAGGTTAGTTCAATGGGTTGAAGACCAGAGGCTTCACATCTTCCAGTTTGCCGCCTTTTATGAGCAGGACCTGGAGCTGGAACCCGGGCCAAAGATGACAATTAAAGGCAGAATTCATTCAAATAAAGATATCTACCTGACCTCAAACAGCACACTTTCCATTGATTCTTACCTTACTTCCGCCCGCGATATTTATAGAACCAGCAAACCCGGAGACCCTGGAAATGAAAGCGGAACCGTCCAAATTAAAGACACAAACGGAGATTACCAGATTATGGACTTTGACAGCACCGACCCAGACTGGGCGGATAAAGCTGTGAATACGTGGGGCGGAACAGTCCGCAGTCAGGTCCATTCAACTTCAGCATTAAGTCTGCCCATCCCTGTTGATTGTGAGCCTGTTGAGATAATCGAGCGGGGTGCGGTTGGAGACCCCGAAACACTACAACAAGCCAGACTTTACTGGCAGGCGGATTTGCGCATTATTGACGGAGTAGCCTACGATAAATCGGGCACAGTGATAGAGCTTACGAATCCTGTTGATATGAGCAAGTCTTTCCGTAATAATAGAGAGGGAAAGGATATCAAGGTTACAGAGATTGACATATCTAAGCTGGTCGAAAGTGGACAATTGCCTCCTAATGGAATCTTGTATGTATCCTCCCATACGGCAGGCGCAGGCCAGCAGGATGGGGTTAGATTAGTCAACGGCTCATCGTTACCAGCGGGAGGATTAACAGTAGCAACAGATAATCCTCTTTACATTCAGGGAGACTATAACCTGAATAAAGCACCCGCCTCGGTCCTCTGTGACGCTATAAATATCCTCTCGACCAAATGGATAGACAGCGGTACGTGGGTAAAAGCTCAGAGAACTACGGTAAACACATCTGTTCTGGCAGGACACTCACCGACTACAGCAGAAGGCTACGGTGGCGGATTGGAGAACCTTTTCAGATTCCTTGAATCCTGGTCGAATGTGAACTTTGAATGGTCCGGCTCAATGAACAGCCTCTGGTACAGTCAGGCAGCCACCGGAAAATGGATTTATGGCTCTCCTTACTACGAAGCACCTGTCCGCGATTGGTCATTTGACGAGAATCTCCTGACGCTTTCCAATCTACCCCCGGGAACTCCCATCGTATGTATATCTCAACGGAGTAACTGGCAAGAGGAATCCGTCCTCGTGATGAAATAGTTTATCCCCATCAGGCGAGCCCGTCCGGCGCTCCGTCTGGCCGGCAGCCTGCCGGACAGGCCGGGTCGACGGATAAGGGCGGTTTGCGAACCGCCCCTTACCAGACATTTTGTATTTGTCCGCAGGGCCGATAACTCCCTCAAACCCCATCTCTCGTCTCTCGTCTCTCGTCTCTCGTAACTCGTTTTGCCGAAACTTTCAAAAATAATCAATAGAAAATAGT
>Ga0315296_10000624_pt1 | contig 32121 bp, 24 predicted proteins | sample YL17G14_18_MG_FD_203921 | JGI IMG/M metagenome (GOLD analysis project Ga0315296, IMG submission 203921) | Sediment microbial communities from Yellowstone Lake, YNP, Wyoming, USA - YL17G14_18 | ecosystem: Environmental > Aquatic > Freshwater > Lake > Sediment | place: USA: Wyoming | collected... | reverse complement strand
ACGATGTGTATTTGGGCGAGAATTTTGACGATGTGAACAACGGCACCGGTGGCACGTTCCGAAGCAACCAACCCGGGACGTTTTTTGTTGTTGGCTTTCCCGGATTTCCTTATCCGGATGGTCTTGTTCCGGGCACGACTTACTACTGGCGCATCGATGAGATTGAGGCAGATGGCACTACGATACACAAAGGCGATGTCTGGAGCTTTATTATTCCCCCCAAGACTGCATATGCACCCGCCCCGGCTGATGGTGCCGAGCTTGTAGCCCTGGATGTGAAGCTTAGCTGGACGGCAGGTTTCCGTGCAAAATTGCACACCGTCTATTTTGGCGACAATTTTGACAATGTGAGCAATGCCGCTGGTGGGCTTCCTCAGGGAGTTGCAACCTATACTCCTCGCGGCCCGCTTAAATTGGCCAAGACCTACTACTGGCGGGTCGATGAGTTTGACGCCGTCGCCACGTATAAAGGCCACGTCTGGAGCTTTACTACTCAGGGCGCCGTCGGAAGCCCGGACCCGTCTAGCGGCGCTGTGGATGTAAAGCACACACCGGTTCTTATCTGGTCGCCGGGAGTTTATGCCGCTTCGCATCAGGTCTATTTCGGCGCTGATAAAGATGCCGTGAAAAATGCCGGTACCGGTTCACCGGAGTATAAAGGCACCAGTAACCTTGGTTCCGAGAGCTATGAACCTGGAAAACTCCTGTGGGATGCCATCTACTATTGGCGTGTTGATGAGGTCAATAACGTCAATCCCGACAGTCCGTGGAAAGGCCCTGTCTGGAGCTTTACGACCGCCAACTTCCTTGTCGTGGACGATTTCGAGGACTACGACGTTGGCAACAACGAGATTTGGTGGTCGTGGAAAGATGGGCTTGGCTATGCCGCGCATGGTAACGAACCGGCCTATCCCGGCAACGGGACCGGCGCAGCCGTGGGCGACGAAAGCACTGCCTCTTATACCGAGGAGACTATCGTTCACGGAGGTAATCAAGCGTTGCCTTTATTCTACGACAATAGCGTCCTCAAATATTCGGAGGCCCAGAAGACGTTGACTTATCCGCGTGACTGGACCGAGAATGGTGTCAACACGCTGACGATTTGGTTCAGAGGCAATTCGGCTAACGCTGCTGAGACGTTGTATGTTGCTCTCAATGGCAGCGCGGTGGTCTCTCATGGTAATCCTAATGCAACGCAGATAGCAACCTGGACCCGATGGAATATTGACCTCCAGGCATTTGCAGACCAGGGTGTGAACCTCGCCAATGTCAATACGATTGCCCTTGGTCTTGGTAACAAGAAGAATCCGGTAGTCGGCGGTTCAGGTACGATGTACTTTGACGATATTCGACTATATCCACCAGCACCGTAAGCCGAGACTTGGCTGACAATTAAAATTGCGTTGTTGATATAGCTGATTTGGACCAGTTCGGGGCCTATACTAATTGCTTCGGTATAGGCCCTGTTTGTTTTAGGGCAATAGCGGACGAACTACACATAAGCCGATAGAAGCTTAAACCAGCTCCGGTGTGGATTTCAACCGGTCACAATGGCCAAAAAGTAAGCCTTGGGGTGTAGGTAGGACCGGAAACAAAGCTGAACATTGTCTTTTTAGCCAAAATCCTTTAGAATTACGGATATGGAAAAGGCTGAAATCAAGCAAATTGCAGATTATCTCAAAAACCTTGAGGAAGATTTATACGAATGGGATTATCGAGGGATAACTACGCAAGGCCACTTGACCGAACTCTATCGAATTATTAAGCGGCTGATGGACGCAACCTTCAAAACCAAAGACCAGCAACTGAAAGTTTTGTTGGCCACTTTAGAATTCAAAGCCCGTAAGTGTAAGCAGTGTATTGAGGCAAGGACAGGGGTAAGGAACTAACCGATATGGACGAAGAAGCTGAAACAAAGGCGATAGAGAAATGGCTGCGGATGGTGGATAAGCCACTGGCGACAAAAGAGGAAGACAAAAAGGACACGGAGCTAAGAGATGAATGAGGCCATGCCAACGAGCAGAAGCTTTTATGTGGCGGACGGCTGTTAGAAACTAAGAAAGAAGGGTGGGAATGAAGCGGTGTACCAAATGTAAGAAGTGGAAAGACGAGAGTAAGTTCGGCAAAAAGCCCGGCACCAGAAGCGGAGTGTATTCATGGTGCAAAGATTGTGTGCGGGCATATATGCGAGAGCGTTACAAGAAAGAGGGGAAGGGCTTGAAACAATATTATCGATATGAGGAGTGCCATCGAGTTGTTGACGGGGTGAAACAAAAGCGATGTAGAAGGTGCAAGAGCTGGAAGGCCGAGAGTGACTTTTATAAAAGACGCAGCAACAAAGACGGATTGGCGGTGTGGTGCAAGGAATGTTCAGATAAAGCTACCAACAAAGCACGTAAGAAACGATTAGCTATCCGTAACTAACAGAGAGCAATATGGACGAAGAAGCTGAAACAAAGGCGATAGAGAAATGGCTGCGGATGGTGGATAAGCCACTGGAGACAAAAGAGGGAGACAAAAAGGACGCAGAGCCAAGAGATGAATGAGGTCGTGCCAACGAGCAGAAGCTTTTATGTGGCGGCTGGCTGTGGGGAATTGAGAAGGGGGAAATTGTGAAAAAGATTGACTTGTTGGCTTAAAATCTTACAATAGAGCCTAACGGATTGGATTTGGGGCTTCGTTCTGCAAGCTGCCAAAAACGAAACGGAGTGAAGGGTACTCTAAAATTAGAGAAGATACTTGGAGGGCATAACCACGAACGAGGATATTTACATCACTGGGATGGCTACACAGAATTTTTTAAGGAGGCTTGTAATTGCCGGATTAGCTGCTATAGCAATCCTTGTTTTAGCCGGTAGAGTTAAGGCAACATATCTTTATTCAGATTCTGCCCGTGTTCCTGCTTATGCTGAGTGTTATAAAGCTTCCCGGACTCTTGATTATGACAGGTGGTATAGTTATTTCAATGCAGGGGATTATATTGATAGGTGGTGGTATTATCTTTTAGATGACGGGCAATATTACTACCTTGACAGAGGACAGTATAATTTGCTTGGAGGATTAAGCTATCAGTTGGGGCATCCCTGTTATCCGAAGCTGTTTGAAAGGAATTTAGACCAAGCAGTTGGATTTACAAACAGAGTAAATACAGGTTGGTTTAGTTTTTATGGTGGGCAAGTTCTCATTAGCGAGTATGACGTATGGTGCTGCTATTGGGCGTTTACAGACAGTTTGCCGAGGACGAACTTTACTGCGAAGATGGCTCATATAAATACGATGAAGAAGAAATCAGGAACCAGATAGGGCAAGCATTGGCTGAGGGCAGACCGCTGATTCGTAGCCTCTATCAAGACACGCGGAAGCCCACAAGCGGCCGTTCTGGCCGCGACCTCTCAGGAGATACAGGCGTCCAAGGGGAAATACCTCGGCCTGGATTCGGTGAGGCTCCGCGAGCGCTGGAATAAGAAGAGGAAGTCGTTGTCTTAGACTGTCGAGAAGGTCCTATTTATATTTGTGGCGACTTTTTGCATAAAGTTGACAAAGCGCTTTTGAGAGGATGGGTCGTGGGTTCATAGCGGGGGCGCGTTTCATACCTACGACCTGATTAGTATGCGCTCTCTTTAAAACCTATTCGGTTCAAAGGTCGCAGGTTCATAACGGGTAAAATTGAGGGGATAAAAAAAGAGATAACTTCTTGCTATAAAGGAAGTTATCTAGCGGGGGAGGGTTTCGAACCTACGACCTATCAGATCTTTGTGTCGGGGACTTTCACGAACTATCGATTCGCAGAAAATCCCTTGTAGGGTTGCTTTTTGTAATCCTCTAATCTGTAGCAAAAATGGGAGCGTTGACACAAATATGTATATCGGGGGCTTGTTGGGCTTTTGCGTGCTCTAATAATTGCTTCCTGCTTATCATAACCTGATTTTGTGTTTGTCATCGCCTCTGAAAGTTCGTCTGCCACGGCTGCACGATGCGTTTATTTGAACTTGCGGTTCTTTGTCTGTTGGGATACTTATAGTAACAATCAGGCTTGAAGCGCGAATATCCATCTTACTAACATCCAATTCTACAGCCTTATCAAAGGTTTCTCTATTGTTATTCCGGATATTTCGTTTTGCCCATGCCAAGCCGCTCGTTATCAGGTTCCGTTTACACGCCTCAAGATAGGCAGTATCCGCTTGAAACAACAAAGTGTTCGCACCGCTCGTTAAAACGTGCATTTCGAGTCCTATTATGGCTGCGAAGTTTGGTTAGGAATAACTTTTTTATGCCTTTCTTGTGTGGCTTGCAAATCATACCGTTAACGGCCAAAAAGGTACCGTTCCCTCGAGTGCTCTTAATAAACTGATCGGAGTGGTAGAATCGCTTCATCAACTTCCTCAGCTTTCGCATACCAGCAAGTCGGTTCGTTTCTCTATATCGCGTCACTCTATTCGTACATCATCATTTATGCCAAGTTCGCGGAGGGCGACCTTAGTTTCCTCAATCTTTTGAGCAGAAATAGCATCAGGAGAAGTTTCCACGGTCACAGTCAACTTTAGTCCCTTATCTGAGGCGAATCGCGAAACAACCTTCGTATAAAAGTTCATCCATTTTTGCGGAGGGATTGCACCGCTCCAGTGTAATTTTTTAAAGTCGGCTTTTGGCCCTGTCTGTATCGGTGGCTTGCCAACCTTGCTTATAGTGACACTGACGTTAGCCGTAACTTCACCTACAGAAGCCGTAACTGCGAAATCGCCTTCATCATTACCGGCAGAAAATACGCCGTCTTTCTGTATTTTCCCTCCAGTCGCAGTCCATTTAATATCTTTAACGGCCATCTCGCGATTATGCTGGTCAAGACCCTTTGCGGTAAATGTAACCTTTTTACCGGGTTCAAGGTACAGACCTGAGGGACTTATAACAATAGAAGTTAATCTTGGGGGTTCTATGTGTTTTTTTGCCTCATCGGCCTTTATGATGAACATTTCATTGGATATTTCGACTTCGCCAGCATCCAAGCTGCTACTAAAATGAAACGGCTCATATCTTCCTGAACTTGTTTTTCCAACATAACCAATAATCCCGCTTGTGACGCCTCTGGCTATAGTTGATTTAACACTCTCAGGATTAAGCAATCTCGGAAATTGAGGTGAGGCAAAAAAAACATCTCGTACAGATTTTGTGTTCCATTCCACAAACGCTGGCGGCCAATTCCTCACCAAGAAATTCGGACTAACACCGTCTTCGACATCACCATCCTGCTTCAACCTGTCGAGAATGTAGGACGTTAGACTGCCAGGGTGGCTGGACGAATGAATAAGACCGAGGTCAATGTGTCGGATTGAATTATCTTTGCCAAGCAATAAGACGTTTTTATATGCTCGCCAAACAGATTCCTTCAAATCCCTTTTTGCCTTTTTTATATTTTCAGAAAGCTCCCGCTCCTGCTGTTCATCCAGATGAAGGTCTTCACTTTCGTCTTCAATGTCTTCCCAGGCCAACACTTTTTTCGCCTCATCCTGAAGGGCCTTATTATTTTCGGCGACACACCAAATTAAAGCGCTCTTGAAGGTTCTTCCGGAGTTGCCGTATTCTTTCGTCATTTTCTCGATTAGTTCTTTTGCTTTGGCCTCATCCTGCATTGATACATCTGGTTCCAAAACAACGAACGTCAATGCCGCTCTGTCAGGTATTTGATTACTTTTCTCAGGGAAAAATACAATGTCGATGCCTTCTTCCTTTTTGAAAACGTTCTGAATCTCAGACAAGGCAAGTTCACTAACCTTGACAGGCTGAATACTGGCGCTTCTGTCGGCAAAACGTTTATTTAGGTTCTCCTTCGTGCTGAATCGATACCTGTTTTTGTCAACCATCAGGTAATAGCACGAATCAGTCAGTGCCTCAAGTACGGTTTCGATATTACCAATATCCAGTCCCGGTTCAGCCACATCCAGCCTGAGTTCTGGTATAGTAGCTTCCCCCCTCATCTGCCCGCCGTTGGATTCAAAGAAAACAGATGTTGCAACCTTCTGATGAAGGCGACTTTTCTTAATTGCATCAACCGCTTTTTTGTCCAGCCTGACAGCGTTTGAGTCTTTTTTACCGCATATATCTGTAGTAACAGGTCCTTCAAGCTTTTCTTCCCCCAACTGCTCGAAAACTGCTGCTCGAAACATCGGGTCGTCAAGTGGAGCGGTTCCAAGACCGATAAGCGGGTCGCGGTGCGCACCTTTGTACCCATCCTGATATGCTCGTGATACCCAAAGGGCTAACAATCGCAAGATACCTCTGGTTCGTTGGAATCGCGGTAATGACTGCCACTTGCGTTCAAATACAGAAAGCAGCATCGGGTGAAATGGATACGATGCCTCAAAAGCTTCTCGTGCATTATCAATAGGGAATGTGTTCGGAAGTTGCTGACGATGGTCATTAACCCAATCAGCAAACTCAACCGCGATTTTTCTTGCTTCATCAGGCAATCCCGCCCATTCAAAAAGCCGTCGGCGAATTATCTCTGATGTTTCTTTTTCCGCAGACATCATTATCGCTTTACCAAGACGGTCCAGCATTTTCTTAAATCGCTGCTCATCCTGACAATCTTCTGAGGTATACTCAATCTCCGATGCCGGGATTGAAATCACCATAACGGCATTATTTACCCCTCTGACGGTTTCGGACAGCGACTGCATAAAGTTATACATCGAATTGTGATACCCAATTTTGCGATAGGTACTGACATAGTTGATAATCTCATCCAGCAATATCACACAGGGCTTGTCTTTTGGTAAAAATGCTCGAATTACATCCCCCTTTGGCTCGATGAATTTCCTGTCGTGCTCTTCTACAACGGCAAAAGCCTCTTTTCCGCCAAGTTGATATGCTATGTCCCCCCACGGTGTTTTACGTAAAGGTGAGCCATTCTTGCCACCGCGACCAGTTACTGAGTCGAATTCCGTTCCGACAAAAACGGCAACCGCTGCTTTTGGAATCGAACCCATTTTTGACTTTTCCAAGATTTTGTTTACGCCAGTCCAATCATTTGCCTTTGGTCCACTATTTGCTAAATGATAAAGAAGCGTCAAAGCGTGCGTTTTGCCGCCGCCAAACTGCGTACTCATATTGAATACAGCCGACGTTTCAGTTTTTTCACCCGATAAACGTCGAACAACTTCCGCAGCCATAGCGGTTAAATTAGTTGTAAGGTATGTCCGCTCGAAAAAATCCTGCGGTCTTGCATACACATCGGGAGCAGTACCATCCTTAACCTTGTCCAGATGTACCGCAAATTCAGAGGCATCGAGTGGCTTGCCTTCCCGTAAATCTTCTCTCGGTGTCACAATTTTATACCAAGGTTTCAGTGCCATTAGTTTATCTCCTGCCAATATTTGTTACTGCTAACATTGCTCGTACCAGGGCAATGGGTTCTCTCCTTGCCCCCAAAGGGAATTGTCCGATTCCTTGGGTTGACGAAATGTGCGTTGTGTTTCAATGGGGTATCGTTGTTCACCGAAACGCACTTCGTCGAACACGAAAAACAAGTCAGCCAGAAGATTATCCTGACGTGCAAGCTTTGCAATCTGGCGTTGCCGATGAATTCTGATGTTCGTGTCAAATAACGGTTTCAGAAAAGGCTTCACAATCGCGTACTTTATAGTTGCCAAAATCTCTGTAACTTTCCATAGCAGGCCAGAGCGGTTTTTGATTCTTTGCAGTTCTTGGTCAACTACCTCGCGGGCTTTAGTGAATCGTTGATGCAGATGCTCTCTTGCCGTTTCAGGGTCGACAGCAATCAAGTCGCGATACCTTTCGAGTACTTCCTGTATGAGCGAACGAAGTCTTAACAGTTCCTCGCGTGTCCTCATAAACGTTGTAAGACTATGGTCATCGTATACTGTGACATCAGGCAAGTTTTTGTTCAGGACAACGGCTGCCACAATATCAAAAGCTGTGTCCTCTGTATCGTCATATCGCTTAACCTCGGGGCGATTTAAGAACTCCTCGTCTATGGGCAGCGCAGTGACAAAAGGCCTGTACTCTGATGTATCATAGAAATGTGAGCCAGCAAAGTGCGAGGCAATGTAGGCGCCAGCCAACGTCTTAGCCACGACACGTTTCATTGCTTCATCAATCTCTGGTGTGGTGCGATTTTCGCACTTCATGAAGGCTATTCGCTCGCCAACTTTGCGCAGCCGCTCAGTTAGTTTCGTAAACTTCCATTCGTCTGAACGGCAGAAAAGGATTTGGGCCTTCAGGTATTCCTCATACTCCTTATGACCGAAACTCGCTAACTCTACGCGACGAGGAAGGGGGATGGCTTCGATGTATTCGTTGGCCTTAGTATGGACCTTCCTTCGGATATCTGGGGAAATCAGCGGTCGGAATGGTTGGATGTGTAAAATACCCTCCATTCGAAGCCGCTCAACATTACGGGCAAGGACCACATTGTATGTGCTATCGTCTTTTGCCTCCAAAATCTCATCGTAGTCTTGTGAGTCAATGATGACGTCATCATAAAGGAAGCAGAGGCCGGGGCGTATAGCCCACAGCTTCTGGCACTCGGGCGTCAGACACAAGGTTCGCGGACTAGGTTGGCTGACTGGTGTGGGCTGTTCTATCGTCATATCAACACCTCAGGAATCAGAATCCAAGACCTTTCTTCCTTGCCAAAACCCCATCGACCCAGCGTTTTTCATCGGACTTGGACGGATACAGTGCCAATAGGGCTTGGGCTAATCGCCAGAATCGGACATCCGTACCCACCCCATCTTCAACAAGAAACCTTTTTAATGCTTCGCCTCTGCCGGCGGCAAATAGAATCATTGCCTGATGTAGCTGGTCGAGAACGGTATTGCCAATCGGGGGCCTGGTTTTTTCGCCCCAGCCGCCAGACTCCGCTTCACTTTTCTCTACCTCCTTTAGAAAGTCCATCTTCAATTGCTTATCTTTTTTCTTCCTTTTTCCTACAGGTGCCTGCGTCTCGTCCTTGCCAAATAGATACTTTGTGCGTTCTTCAACCGTCAGCAATCGCGCCTTATCGCCCTGAATCTCCACAATAGAACTCAGCTTTTCCAAATGTGCTCCAAGTCCCTGTGCTATTTTCCGCGCCGCGTCGTATTCAAGAACATAGCCGCTGGCAATTTTCTTTTTCTTACCATTGCTTTCTGCTTCTTCTTCGGATTCCTCATCTTCAGAAGCTTTTTCAGTTTTGCCGTTTCCGTTCGCTCCAGCAAAAAGAGTCCACAGCCACATAACAGTCAGGCGAGCATCTTCCTCAAATCCGCTGGCGTCAGCCCCTTCGAATATCATTCCGAGGGCCTCACGAGCTACCGCTGCCCAAACCTGCTCTAAATACTCTCGCAGCGTAACCTGTTCGCCGCTTGCCTTTTCAACCCGCGAATACCGCGAGAATATCTCTAATGCCGGTCCCAGACAGGCAAATATCGCATCGGCTCCTACAACACCTTCATCTGCCAGTCTCGGCATCCATTCGTGAATCCGTTTCGGCAGTTCTGCCAACACATCGCGCCAGTCACCGATTTTCGTTGTCTCTCGCGGTCGACATACAAGGAACACCGAAGACGCAAGCATCGCCTGAAAGCCAGCTCTAAGTCTTGCAGCACGCTCGGTATCTATGGGCCAAGAAGCCGTGACAGTCCAACCTGCACCAACGAGTGCGCTAAGAAGGGCCTCCCAACCTGAGGTTTCTTTGTGTGCAAATAGTACTACAGCTACCCCGGATTCAGTCAAGACCCTTCGGCACTCCAAGAGCGCCTTTTGCATATTCCGTTCGTATCTTTCCGAGTTCTTATATCCTTCTCCGCTTGGCTGGGATGGTGACTGTACAATAATCTCGTCTTCTTTAGGCGTCAGTTCAAATTGGAACAAGTCCGGATGGACTCCCTTCAGCATTCTTTTCAACCACACATAAGGAAGGTCACTGCTGTCTGCGTACTGAATAGTGTAATAATATGGAGGGTCAGTGATGACATATGGTACAGAATCATCAGGCAATGGTATCTCCATTGCGGACGCTCTTTGAGCAGTTCCCTGTGTCTGAATAACTGCACCTTCACGATTCAACACTCCGAGTATTTGTTGCAGCGAGAACTCCAGACCGCCAACCAGCTTTGGCATAGTGGGATTGGCTTCGCCGAAATCCGGACGCATTGGAAAGCCGCAACCCTGAATATAACACGAAATCATACCGTCTCTTGCAAATAGTGACACACCAGTGTTGTAGTGAGAACAATTGCTGACCACCAAACCAAGGCATGTGGTTACTGCACGAGCGTATTCATCATCAGATGATGCTGAAACAATATCTCGATTTGCTTCTCGGATTAGCTGGGTAAAAGTAACCAGAGATACGGCTTGTCGTTCAGTAAAGAAGTATCCCCAATTAGGAATGCCATAGATATTCGCACGATTGACAAACGTATCATATTGCAATGTAGGTTCATTTGGAATCAAAGAAATGTCGTCAGTCACCTGTGTCTCCAATTCCCCAAAGCGGTGCTTTGCTGCTTCTATTGCTTTATTATCGGCTTCGTTGGGTAGGCGAACAGTGCGTTTGCCCGTTGGATTGGCAGTAACAACAGCAAGCAGACGAGAGGACCGCGTTCCGCCCTTACGTTTCTGTAGCTGAGCGCGGACATTTTTATATGGTGTTGTGTATCCACAGACTGGGCATGTTACAGAAAACCGATTGACGATTGACGGTTGAAGGTCATGTTCAGATTTCGGAGAAAAGACCTCAACGATAACTTCCTTGGTTTGTTGATTACCATGGTATCGGAAAGCGGCCTTGTTGTTTGCCTTGTGAGACAACCAAAGCATCCCCAGTAGAGGCACCTCGGCCCCACAACTGGGACCTTCGCACTTAATTGTTCTTGCCCAGATATAGGCAAGAGGGATATTACCCTTTTCATCAGATGGGTAGAACGACTGTAGCTTCTTGCGGGCTTCTTCCAGTACCCATTTGCCCCATTTCTCAACGCCTTCGGCCAGACGTGGGCCATACTTAGGCAGGTACTCCTGCGAGACCTTGTTAAGCAGGACAGCCACAGGATTCAGGTCGCCCGCAAACGAATGAACGCCGACGCGCAGGGCCTCAAAAGGAATCGAACCTGCTCCGGCAAACGGGTCAAGCACCAAAGGCGGACCGTTGGGGTGTGCGGCGGAGACAAGTTTTCTTGCTGCTTTCAGGTACGTCGGATTGACTCCTGCATCCCACGAGGCAAAATCAGCGATAAACTCCAACAATGCTTCTCGTAGAATAATTTTGTCGGCGAGATTTTCCCCCGTGAAGGGCTTCAGTACCTTCTGTGCCTCAACCCGGAATGATTGTGGACAGTGTTCATCAGCCGGGTCTGGTAGAAGCGTTGCCATTATTACCGCACGACAGGAAGCTAACGGCCGGGTCGCCCACCACACGTGCATTGTGTGCAGGTGCCCCTTGCGAATATTCTGGTCCTTCCGCGCGTGCTCCGAAATCGCCCGTATCGGTAAATCAACTTCAATCAGTCGTTTCACTTGATTTGTCATCTGCTGGCTGCATCCTTAAGCTGCTGGACAAGAGCGTTGACCTCCACCACTGATAGTGTGGAGACAAAGATGCGCGCCGCTTCGCCGAGAAGCATTGCTTGTGAGCGAGAGGTTCGTTGCTCAAGTAGCGCGAAATACTCGTGATGATCAACATCCGCATTGGCAGCAAGGAAGTCATCAATACTAATATCATACTGTGCCTGAAAATAGTCTTTAACCGGCTGTGCGGCAAGCATCTCCTTCTCTGGGGGGCGAGTGCCAGGCAATTTGAAGATGAACATTTGTCGGTGTTCCTGTGATTCCGGCGTATCTGGATCGAGGACGGCCGCGAGTCTGAGTCCAGCCCTCTGGGTAGCTCGAAGCGTCGTGACAAGCTCGTTCTTTCCGGCCGGGCAGGTGATGTTAACGGCCCGACGAAAGTGGCGGTCAACTCTGTCGAGAATCTCGGCAAGAATCGCTGCGGCACATTCATCCTCAACAAGAACCGTGAGCGCCTTGTCGAATCCATCGGTCAATAGACTATTCGCCTGTGCCGCGGTAATCCCGCAAAGCTGCTCGATACCCTGATCGCTGGGATACAAAAATATCCGAGATGCTCCAGGCAGGGCCGACAACAGGTATTCACTGTGTGTCGTCAGTAATATCTGGTGGCCTTTGCGAATGGCCACATCCACCAAGTAGTGACCTAACTCATGTTGTGCCCGCTGGTGCAACGATGTCTCCGGCTCTTCCAGAAGCACCAAGCTCTTGTCCGGCAAAGCTTCAAGGCTATGAATCATGAACTGTGCACGGCCCTCGCCGAAACCCATGTGGGTTTCGCTGTAGGTGCAACCGCGGCGAGTCGCCGAAATCACTTGCGCCAACGGGGCCGAGGGATGGTAGCCAACCTTATTGTTGACCAGCGCCTCGTAAGAATGACCGAGAATACGGCATGTCCAGTTCTTGATCTCGTCAGGAATATCCGTTGTCCCCAGGACACTGAAGCTCCGTGCATACGTGACCAAGAAATCACGAGACTCAACCTTCGGCAAGTAAAGCCCGATCCCGGCGAAGAAAACCTTGCCTTTGGGACGGTTGCGGTAGCCGTTCCATCGATTATCAGACACGTTCCGCGACAGCGTTACCGAACGAGTCCTTCGCTGCTCAGTCCAGTAGTCGAATTGTACCGAGGCTAGCACGCTGTACGGTTCGAGATCGAGTGCACTGCGCACCATGAAATCCCTGATCGTAAAGCTCTGGTGAGCATAGGGGTCTTTGTAGGCAGTTGCCGCGAGCTGTATTAGAGTGGATTTGCCGGTGCCGTTTAGCCCAGTCAAAGCCGTGATTGGGCTTTGGATATCAATGATGGTATCGGTATGGCAACGGAACCCGCGCACTCGCATGCGAACAATAATATCGCCGAAGTTGGCGAAGCGATGTTCGGGGTCGAACTTCCGCTGAAGGCGGTCGCGAGGATCACTCATGAGGAGCCCTCCAACACCTTGTTTGGGCTTATATGGTAGTGCTCAACCTTCACCAACGGTTCCCAGCCAAGACGGACGGGGTCCTGAACAGAATGAATATCAGGTTTGGAAGCGCAATTAAATACGGCGTACAGCCAGTAATCTTTTTTCAGCCGCTCCGCGGTTTTATATTCGTTGGTGGTCATAGCTATATCACCGATGGTGGCTCTGCCTTTGACCTCGATAAACCTAACATCAACTGCCGTCGCTGGGTCTTCCGGATAAGGCCGACGAGAAATAAGGTCAAAGCCGCGATTTTGGTTTTCGACACTTTCAACCTGCCAGCCGCGAGCTTGCTCGTATTCGGTGACGGCTTTAACGGCAATCTTTTCAACTTCGTCGTCACGGACCATAGGAGCAATTGCAGGTGCGTTTCTCTCTGGGTGAGGCAACGCCCAGGCACAACCGATATAATCAACCGAGCCGATAGTGCATTCGCGTTCTTTGACAAGGTCTTCGCGTCTGCGTTCAAGTCGTCCGTTTAGCTCGAAGAGCCGGTCATCGAACTGTTTTATTCGACCGTCAAGGCCTGACTCAACTGAACCTGCCTGTTTTTGTTCCAATAACGCCGCTAACTGACACTGAACCTTGTCTATGATACTGTTCAGGCTTATTTCAACGTGGTTGGAGATAATGTCAATTTCGTGCAATCGTTCGGCGGTAATTTCGTCGCGGAATGGATTAAGTGCCTTTTCAATAAGTGTTTGTTCTGTGGCTTGGCGGTCCGGCAATCCGTTACCATCGGGGACTGCTGTTCCCTTCGTTGCGGGTGCAAGGTCGAGAAATATCGTTGGCTGCTTTATTGTCATTGAACCATCCATATTGGTTTGAACCACAAACAGCCGCCGATGCAGAATGTTTCCTCGTCCGTCTTTGATTGACCCGGCAAATACATCCAGCCGGTATGGCTCTTTACTGTGAAGGTCATAAAAGACGCTACCGTGTCTGAGGTCTTGTAGTACGCGGTCGGAAATTTCTTCACGTATCGCTTCAAAGAGAGGATGGCCGGGAGTTACCCATTCGGACGTTGCGTCTTTTTTGAGCATTTCCTTGTCAAAAACAATCTGCCGATACTCACGGCCAAGCTTGCCGAAACGACTCTCCAAACGCTCACCAATCGGCCAGAGAGTACGCGGTATGCGTCCGATGTTATACAAGTGCGTTTGTGCCTTAACTTCCTTAGGATGAACACCGGCTATTGGGGCTGCCTGCGTGAAAAATCCTTCTACAACTTCCGGCACCAATCGGCGTTCTCTGGCTTCAGCGGATTTACCGATAAGGGCCGAGAGGTTTAACTGGCGTTTGGCCAGTCCTTCGAGCGTAGAGTTGGTAATTTTGCGGAAACGCTCAACATCTACCTGCTCGACGATGCGATTTTTTATTACAGCTTCAGTAAGGTTATGGGCATACATATCCCGAATCATTTTCTCTAATTGATTAGCTGGGAATATGTCACCCAAAACGTTGAATATCTGGCCGGTTCGTTCGGGGTCGAGGTCGTCTTCAATCTGCCTTAAACGTTGAAACAACTTTTGCAGTACGCTGCCTTCACGGGTGTTTGTTGTGACGAAATTGAGTATCAGGCAATCTTTCTCCTGCCCGTAACGGTGAATACGGCCCATCCGCTGTTCCAATCGCACAGGATTCCACGGGATGTCATAGTTTATCATAAACCAACAGAACTGGAGGTTGATACCTTCACCAGCAGCCTCAGTTGCCACGAGAATTTGAGCTTCGTCACGAAACTCCAGTTCGGCGTAAAGGCGAGAGCCATGTGTGTCTCTATCTCCAATTTTCATACTGCCGTGAATTTGTGTTACAGAAAGCTTCCAATCCCGCAGTTTGCCAACAAGATAATCGAGTGTATCCTTGTGCTCAGTAAAGATTAAAAGCTTCATTGTCGGGTCTTTGAGAACCCCGTGTTCAGTTATTACCTCTTTTAGCTTGGTTAGTTTTGACTCGACTTCGCGTTTTTCGAGTATCTGTGCCTGATTAATGAGCTTCGTAAGCTGCATAATTTCTTTTCGCAATTCAGCGGGGTCAACGGAGGCGACAACTTCTTCAAGAGAATCCAGAATCTGCTGTTGTTCGTCTTCTGGCAACTCATCGAAATCTTCAGGAAGCCTTTTGGCAATTTGTTCCTGATTGTATGCGTCGGGGTCATCAAGTATCTTTTGGCGTTTGTCCCTCATACGTTCCAAAGTTCGTCGTACGGCATATATACTGGAGGCGAAACGTCTCTGGAGCATAGCCATAGTGAAAGTAAGTGCGCGGCCTCGCGATGAATTGTCGGTCTGAGCTTTTATAGACTGGTCTTCGACGTATCGAGTCAACTGGTCGTAAAAATCCCATTCATCATCATCGATATTAAATTCAATGGTTTGAACATCGCGACGGGTAAAAATCTTTTTGCACTTGCCGGTTTCCGGGTCGGGAAATGTAACCAGTGCTTCCTTTGTGCGACGAAGATAAAACGGAGCACTGTTAAGCCTAATGGCCTCTTCAAGACTTGCGACATCGCCATATACATCACGGTCCAAAAGACTCAGAAACAGGCAAAAATTCTTTGGGTCTCCTTTGTGCGGAGTAGCGGTCATAAGTAGATAATGGTCCGTCATCCCAGACAAAGCTTCGCCAAGTTGATAGGCCAGAGTTTTCTTGTCTTCACTGTATGCGCTCATTTTATGGGCTTCGTCAACAATGATTAAATCCCACTGGCTTCTAAGGAGGCTTTCTTTGGCGTCTTCAATACGAGATACCCAGGATACCGACGTAATCACCTGATTTTTCTCGTGCCACGGATTTACTCCATAATTGGCACGAAGCACATCACTGCGGATTACCTCAAAGTCTTCGCGAAACTTATCTTTCATTTCGCGTTGCCATTGAAATGAAAGATTAGCTGGAGTGACAATAAGCGTTCTTTTGATTAGACCACGTATCTTCAATTCTTTAAGAAGCAACCCTGCCATAATGGTTTTACCAGCCCCAGGGTCATCGGCAAGTAAAAAGCGTATCCGAGGCAAGACCATAAAATAGTCATAAACGGCCTCCAGTTGATGAGGCAATGGGTCGATACGAGCGATAGACAGAGAAAAGTAGGGGTCATATTCATATGCCAAGCCGAGTCTTAACGCCTCAATACCAAGCCTGAATCTTATCGGGTCTCCGTCGAACGGTTCGCGTTCTGGGGAAGCTTCTAATTTAGATACCTGCTCCGGTGTCAGTATGGAATCGTAAAATTGTCCTGTTTTAAGGCCCTTGCCGATTATCTTGACGGATTCACCTACATGTATAGCAATGCTTACCAGAACCGGCTCTTGAAAGACAGGTCCTTGTACAATAACATCTTGTTTCAATTGGTTTATTTGCATAAGCCCACCGCATACAAGACAAATTTGGTCAAATGTTAGCATCTAAAGTCAAACAAAGCAAGTAGTTTCGTTTATTGAAAACGAGCAATTTGGGCCGTTATCTCTGAGCCATTGGCGGAGTCTATCCCGTTCGAGACGTTGGCGAAAAAGAGTCAGATTTCGTGCGGCATCCCACTTTGGGTACCGGCTGCTGCTGGGCTGGCCCAGCTACCGTTCAAAAGAGCCGACAGTTCCAGTTCGACGTCGGCAAGCACGTCTGTTGGTTCTGCGCCTTCTGCCGATAAGATTTGGGACAAGGCCCAGCAGTAGTCCTGCCACATTTGGCGGGCATCAGCAGATCTAACGTCCTCGGGCCGCAGTTATCCTTCGGCTTGCGGCAGGTTTCTTAAGCGGCTTAGGGGCCGGCTATTTATCGCATCTTGTTTTGGATGGAACCACATCCAGCGGCTTGCCAGTTTTACAATAGTACAGATGAGATGGACATAAAAGTGACTGTTCCTCCTTTAGAAGAACAATACGAAATTGCATCTGTATTAAATTCGTCAGACAAAGAAATTGATCTGTTGCAGCAGAGCTTGAATTATTAAAGCAACAAAAACGCGGACTAATGCAGAAACTGCTCACGGGCAAAATCAGGGTAAAAGTAGAGTAGTTATGAAAAAAGAGAGCTGGGATAGAGTTTGTGTCGATATTGTCAAGAGGTTGGCTCAACATACAAACAGAAGGAGCACGTCTGTCAGATTAAATGCTTGGGGTGTTGAAAAACCTCCAAGATAGGGACAAAATGCGATTATGAGAGAATAATGCGGCCGTGAAATGGCTCGGAGTGCCTTTTTCAACAGCCTGTGCTGGCTACTACAATTTATCTAGCAGCGAGGGTTTTGGGTTGCTCTTGGCTGATAAATCTGTATAATATCCCTCTATGAAAAAAACACTTGCCCATCTGCCAGAACAAAAACAGGCCCGACAGGTAAAGCTTTTGCAGCAATTAACCAAACGCATTTGTAATGAAAAGATTGAGTCGTTTGCTTATCCGCAGGGGCACAGGAAACAAAGAGATTTTTTATACGCTGTTATGTTTAGCCCCGCATTTTAATGCGGGGTTGCTTGCTCTAAGCAAAGCCTGCGTTGAGAGAGTTCGAACCATCGAAGGGAGACCACAGAGATTTATATTTGCAATTTTAGATTGCGGATTTTGGTTTCCGCTGGAGGTGTCTAAGCAATTGACGGGAGGTGGAAAATCAATTCAAAAGGTAAAAATTCCGTTGTGTGAGGGGGAATAGAAAAGAAAAAGGCGATTTTTGACACTATAAAAGCATTTAAGTATCGTGTTTTCGTGTGAAAATGTCGATTAATCTAAAAGAATGTTGAAAAGGCATCATCAAACATCTTGTGAGGAATAGGTCAATTATGACTAACTACATTGATATATTCGCCGGTTGCGGTGGACTTTCCTTGGGATTATATAACGCGGGTTGGAAGGGTCTTTTTGCAATTGAAAAAAACAATATGGCCTTCGAAACATTAAAGTACAATTTGATTGATAAGAGGAGGCACTTTAAATGGCCTACTTGGCTACCCCTTGAAAATCACGACATCGATGAAGTGATGGCTAATTATCGTGAGAACTTAAAAGCATTGTCCGGTAAGGTTGATCTAGTTGCCGGGGGGCCGCCATGCCAGGGTTTTAGCACAGCAGGTCGACGAATAGAAAGTGATAAACGGAATCATCTCATCCATTCCTATATTGAATTTGTTAAAATAGTCAGGCCCCGGGCAATCTTCTTTGAAAATGTGCAAGGTTTTACCATGGGATTCAAAAAGGGCAAAAGAAAAGGGAAGCCATACTCCCAGATCGTGTTGAGCGGGTTAAAAAAACTCGGATACCATGATGTAAAAGGGATGCTAATTGACTTTTCAGAATTTGGGATTCCACAACGTAGAAAGAGATTTATTATTGTCGGCACGCTGGAGGGGCAAGCAGACAGGTACTTTGAGTTGCTCCGGAATAGAAGAACTGAGTTCCTGTTCAAAAAAGGCCTTAGAACTAAGGTATATGTAGTTACTGCTATTTCCGACTTGGAGCAGGTACACGGAGAAAAACCCTCTCCAGATTCTAAGGGTTTTATGGCTGGTATATATTCATTTCCAAGGAACAATTACCAAAGATTGCTTCGTAAATTGAACTGACCCCCGAAAACTGTACCATTGCGGATTAGAGGGTATCCTGAAAGAATTGGTCGGTTATTTAGTGAAAGGGATACCCAAATGAAACGTAAGTATCACACAGCAGAACAGATCGTTAGCAAGTTAAGACAGGCAGATGCAGTCATAGCTTCGGGTGGTACGCTCGAAGCAGTTTGTAAGCAGTTAGGCATCAGCGACGCGACCTACTACAACTGGCGAAGGCAGTACGGCCAGATGAAGCTCGACCAGGTCAAGCAGCTCAAGAGCTTGCAGAAAGAGAACACGCGGCTCAAGAAGTTAGTGGCGGATATCTCGCTGGATAAAGCAATTCTGGAAGAGGCGTTACGGGGAAACTACTGAGCCCGGCACGGAAGCGCAAGGCAGTGAAGAAGGTGGAGGAACAGATGGAGCTTTCGGAACGTCGGGCGTGCAGAACACTGGAGCAGCCCAGGATGACTCGGCGCTATGAGCCGAAGCAGCCGGATAGGGATAAGCCATTGATAGCAGCGATGAAACGACTGGCCGGCAAGCATACGCGGTATGGGTATCGGTTCATAACCGCCAAGCTGCGACAAGAGGGCTGGCAGGTTAATCATAAGCGTGTACAGCGACTGTGGCGAAAGGAGGGCCTGCAAGTGCCTTATAGACGCAGAATAAAGAAATCGACAGGCAGTTCGGCAAACGCCTGTTTTGTGAAGAAGGCAGAGTTTATGAATCATGTCTGGACGTATGACTTTATCGAGGACACAACCGAGGACGGAAGAAAGCTGAAGTTGCTGACGGTGCTTGATGAATGGACGCGTGAGTCGCCCGCGATTGAGGTTGAACGTTCAATCACGTCCAAAGATGTAATCGGTGTTCTGGAGTATTTGTTTACGGTTCGCGGCGTTCCCGGGTTTATTCGCAGTGACAACGGGCCGGAATTTATAGCCGAGGCAATTAAACGGTGGCTGGCGGAAAGCGGCGTGGGGACATTATATATTGAGCCGGGAAGTCCCTGGGAGAACGGCTACATTGAGTCGTTTCACGGCAGATTGCGTGATGAACTGTTGAATCGTGAGCTGTTTTACAGCGTCAGGGAGGCGAAGGTTCTTGCGGAGAACTGGCGGCTGGAATACAATCAGCACAGGCCACACAGCAGTTTGAATTATATGACGCCTGCGGCGTTCGCGGCGACGTGTATTCTTTCGGTCTCGGCTACGCCTCGCCCTCAGGAATACACGATAGAAAATGTGGATAATCCTCTAATCGCATGTGGTACATAAACAGGGGTCAGATCAAAATCAAGCACCAGAAAAGAACCCGACAGTCATAGGTTTGCCAATCACACAGCAGAAACTGTTAGGATATTTAAGAAGGTGCTTAAAAAAGCTGACCCAGGTAAGAAAATCGATGTTGAAGAAAGGATTAAACTTGGTCTCAAGAAAAGGAATACTGTTCTCCTTGGGCGTAGTTTAACTCCTTACCAATGATATTTTTGAGTCCAGAGCTGATTTTAAAATCTAATTGTTTACTCATTTTAATATCTCTTTTAAAACAGCCCCGCTTTGTTCACCAAACAACGGGGGGATAGCATTACCTATTTGTGTATACCTGGGGACTTGTTCGGCCCTGCGTTTTCCCCCCGGTTTCTATTGTTGAAAGCCCCCTGATTCATCTGGATGATGCTTCACATGTTACGATTCGCGGTCTGACTATCGAGTGCACCCGGGGCGACGGCATCAGGATTTCAGGCGGAAGTAATGATCTGGTAGTCAAATGCATCTTACGAAACCTCGGAAATTATGGCGTCATGGTTAACAGTGGCAAGGATCACGGAGTCGTCGGCTGCGATATCTACGAAACAGGCGATGGCGGGATCTCTTTGAGTGGCGGAGACCGCAAGACGTTAACCCCTGCGGGTCACTTCGCCCACAACAACCATATTCACCACTTAGCCCGATGGTCGAGGTGCTATGTGCCTGCTGTTTCGATGACGGGCGTAGGTATTCGTGCCTCAAACAACCTAATCCATGACCATCCTCATTGTGCAATCCTTTTCTGGGGCAATGAACATGTTATTGAGCTCAATGAAATACATCACGTCTGCCTTGAAACGGGCGACGTTGGTGCCATCTATACGGGGAGGGATTACACATTCCGCGGGAACGTCATACGCCACAACTTCATTCATCATACCGGCGGCGTGGGTATGGGCTCTATGGGCATCTACATGGATGACTGCGTCAGCGGCACGCATATCTACGGCAATGTGCTGTGGAAGCTTCACCGGGCGGTGTTTCTCGGTGGTGGACGGGACTTCAAGGTCGAGAATAACATCTTCATCGACTGTGATCCGGCAATCGATATCGATGGTCGCGGATTGAGCAAAGCGCCCGTCTGGCACAACATGGTCTACAAGACCATGAAACGACGACTAGAGGACATGAACTGGAGTAAGCCACCTTATAGCAGACGCTATCCGGAACTGGCCTCTCTAAAAGAGTTCTACGCTAAGGACGATGGTGTACCGCCGGGCAACATCCGAGTGGCACGCAATATCTGCGTCGGCAACAAGTGGCTGAAAACCGGCTGGGGCGCGACCAAAGATATGATCAAGGTCCGAGACAATCTAACTGACACTGATCCATGTTTTGTCGATGCGGATGGGATGGATTTCCGTCTAAGGGACGAATCACCGGCCTTCAAACTCGGCTTCAAGCAGATTCCTTTTGAGCAGATTGGCCTGGTGAAAGAGGCGCCCAAGCCCAAAGAGACAACCAGCGAGCCCAAAGAATATCCGCTTGATGTCGGCTGGGCATCCGTGGACATCACACCTAACAAGCCCGTGGCACTAATAGGACAACTGTCCAAGCGTATTGCGAGGTCCACCTTAGATCCCTTAACAGCAACCGTGTTGGCCCTGGAAAGCCGCGGAGAGGAAGAAAACAGAGAGCAGGCTATCATGGTTTCATGTGATGTCCTTTATATCCGAAAGCCGATCCAGGAACGCTTGAGGGACTTGGTGAAACCTCAAATTCCCGATTTTGATGTCTGCAAATTATTTCTGAATGCTACTCATACCCATACGGCTCCTGGTTTCATCGACAATGCTTTCAGGGGCCTTTATGATGTAAGCCAGGATGAAGGTGTTATGAAGGCTTCGGAATATGCTGATTTCTTTGTGGAACAGCTTGCCAAGGCCGTGGTACAAGCCTGGCAAAACCGAAAACCCGCTGGCGTAAGCTGGGCGCTCGGTCACGCCGTGGTTGGAATCAATCGGCGGGCACACTATTTTGACGGTTCTTCCGTGATGTATGGCAACACAAACACAGAGAATTTTTCTAACATCGAGGGTTACGAAGACCACGCCGTGGAAATGCTATTCTTCTGGGAGCCAAACGAGAGACTGACAGGGATAGTGATCAACCTCGCTTGCCCCGCCCAGGAGACAGAAGGATTGAGCGAAATCTCCTCTGATTTCTGGCACGATACGAGAGAGGAGATACGGAAAAGATATTCAGAGGACGTTTTTGTCTTTCCGCAATGCGCTCCGGCGGGAGATCTCTCGCCCCATTTGCTCTTCCGCAAGGAAGCGGACCGAATTATGCAGAAGAGAAGAGGTATATCACGGCGGCAAGAAATAGCCCGGCGTATTGCCAATACGGTTGATGATGTATTCCCATGGGCCAAGGCGGATATCAAAAGGGAGTTGGTGTTCAAACATAAAACGGTGAGTTTAGACCTGCCTGAGAGTGAGCCGGCTAACTTACCTTTCTATGAAACCGATTCCGTTAAGCCCATAGAATTTCACGTGATTCGGCTGGGGGATATTGCGATAGCGACCAATCCGTTCGAGTTGTATCTCGATTACGGCGTCCGTATTCAATCCCGTAGCCAGGCAGCCCTGACTTTCCTGGTACAATTATCCTGTCAACATAGTGGCTATCTGCCAACCGAAAAGGCCATTAAGGGGGGCGGTTACAGCGCTAACAAGTATATTGTCGGGCCAGAAGGCGGGCAGATTCTGGTTAACGAGACTGTTAAGAGAGTCAATGAGCTATGGTAGTAATGCAATCGCTGCCTTATGAATGTGAGCTTGCCTTTCTTCTGAAACGGCAGAAGGACATTTAGCAATACGGTCGGCGATTGTCAAAAGCTCAAACGACAAGTAGGGCGGATATTACGGCTCAGATTATTAAATTCCTTTATGAGGGAGCACGTTCTCAGTATAATGTGCACTTGACGTTCACAGTTTTAACTCGATTCATGGAACAAATTGGTAGGAGAAAAACATGGAATCTGTTCTTGCTTTCAGTAGGGTGCCGGGTCTGGTGGAAGTCATTCTCATCCTCTTCATAGTATTCATTGTACTGACAGTGACTGTCATAAAGGTATTTAGCTTTTGTAGAATATTTTCAAAGGTGGGCTACAGTTGGGCTTTCGGCTTACTTATGCTCCTACCAATGGCAGAAATAGTCATACCTCTCGTCCTTGCTTTAATTGAATGGCCGGTTTGTAAAGAACTTCGACTGTTCAAACAAGAGCAGAGTGGTGGCTCCAAGTAGGGTCACTGTCTATGAGGGTGAAAAACAAAAGAGAAGGGTTTCGACCTCAAGAAACTGTGATTTCGAGCTGAAAAATGGGTTTAGATTTTGTTTCCAGGGGTTAATAGCGGGGGCGCGTTTCGAACCTACGACCTATCATATCTTTGTGTCGGGGTCTGCGTGGCCGACAATAGATAAGTCTTAAATGTGTAAAGAGTTACAGAAATTCGTGGCTCCTGTAAACCGACAACTCCGACATTCATTAAGGGCTGAGAAGGCAATGTCTGAAAGGTCGAGAATAATGGGTGTGTCATCTTGGACAAAGGGCAACCATACTTGTGGCAATACACTCTTGATCTTGTTATCAAAGTCGCTATCCTTCTGCGGCCGGCATGTTACCCATTCGTTACCGTTGTGTTCTTTGTTCCATAGTTTTCGGATTTTGGGATACCCTCGCTGCACGTGTAACAATCTCAAAAACTCCAAAATCGCGAAACTCTAAGCGGTTACGATTGGCAAGCTCGGAGACGACCTCGTCGAGAAAATTCTGAATTGTAGCTTTAACCAACACTTGCTTAGTCTGAGTAATTTCAGCAATTCGGTCAACAAGTTCCTTCTTTGTTACTGTTGACATAGGCTACCTCCAGAGTGATTTATCATAGCGGCGGTAATTGCCCCACAGCCATCCTGTTGCTGACAAGGTAAAAATCGTTTATAATCTGGGGACTGAATTTTGTGCTTTTACAGAAAAGTCAAAAAGAGGTAAATGGTGTCTAAAGACTATAGTGTGATTTTGGACTCAAAACCCATCTATCCTTTCCCTGCACGGATGGCGCCTTCGCTTGTTTGGGGCGAACTAGACCCAAAACAAGCGAGTTTTTTTAGCCTTCAAGACAACCAGCTTGGCAATTTTGCCCGGACACAACTTCCTCATTCCAGCCGGTTGGCTGGTTAAGTCTGTCGCTTCAAGTTGTCGTTGCGTCATATCTTTCTCGTTTCTTATCATTCTCAAAGGGCCAGCAAATATCGCAGCGTCCGTACCACGATCTCTATAAGAACGGACGTTAACATCGCAATGGATACCTCAACATTCTTAACCCCCGGAAAAACACAACCAGCCAACGATTCCAAGACAATATACGATACAATATCCTTCGACCCGTACGAACAATCTGACACAGCAGCTGGATAAAGGCATTGCGAAATTTCTTAAACTCCATCTTCAAAACCGCCTGCTTCTCTGATTTATACTTTGCTTTCCATCTGCCCTTTTCCGGAAGCACCAAAGCAAACCACGCTTTTAATGTCCAAGCTAATGAGGCCATGACCATATAGGCCCAGTTGCTTACCAGATTATCCACAGGCATCCGCATCGCCTTGACGCCATTTCTGAGCTACTCATTTAAGTTCTCCTGATTACAACGTTGGTTAGCACTATGCACAATCTCAGCAGACGAAGATTTATAGTCATTGGTAATGTAGAAGAAATAAAGTATATCATCAAAAAGAACCTTTTCACCTCTTTCCACCGACAAGTTCTTTCGCAGAACAACTATGCGATACGTCTTGTTACACTTTGTCGGACGATAGGCAAACTCGGCAACATCTTCGGATCGTAAACGAATATTTTCATACTGCCGCTCGGCTACGATCTGCTCTTTGATATTCGCAGGACGACGTCTTGGTTGCGTCTTTACTGCATATTTGGCTGGACGCAAAAGCGGCCTCCAAAGGCCCTCAGGCAGGTTATCCGCTATCTCTATTAAGTTTGGCATCGCGTCAATACCAAAGATAAACCTTGCCCCTCTGGCATCCCAACGGTCCAAGTACTTGGTCTGAGTAAAGTCAGTGTCTCCACGGATAAGTATGTTCCTGAAACCGGTGCTATCACATAAATCCATCGCCCGATCAATATATTTCGCCGCACCTTCACTGCTGGTGCAATTAACGCTGCGATTGACCAGATATAAAGGCTCTGCCGTATTGGCTAAGGAAACCACCAAAGGATGATAACTCCAGGTGCCTTTGTAAGAGATATTCATACCCTCTTTACATTCACCTGTGGTTTCAACTATCATGCCATCAGCATCAATAACAGCTTCTTGGAAGAATTCATCCGGCTGCTTTCGCCAAACGCCCCGGCGAACCTCATTGATGATGTCCATTAAGGTCTCTACATCCGCTTCTGTAAAGCGGCGACAAAAATCGCCCTCGGTGGTAGGATCGGAAATCCTCTGAGCGCCCAGGGCATCCAGATAAACTTCATCGTTTCTTAATCGCTCGAGATCTTCCAGGCAATCACCGTTGCAGAGCATGTTGTAAGCTATGTTAAGAACGTGGTCCGATTCAAAATAGGGCAGATGCCGTTTGAGCAACTTCAATTTATCATCAATTGCTTTTGCCAGTCCGGTTTGTCTGGCCAGAAGCTGGATGCCGCCGATACCGCCATAAGCCAAACCGCGGGTTCGGTCTGCTATTTCATAATGTATGTTGCCAGCTGAAAACATCGGCTTGTTCTGTTCTTTCCAGTTAATATCGCGGAGCCGATACTGAATTCTTTGCTTGCGTTGTTTGAGCTTTTTTGATATTTTCTTGTTCACTCGAAATGCCTCCTTGCATCTGAATATTGCTTTTTAGGTTTAATTTACTAAAGTCCTTTATAAGCAAAGATACGGGGCATTTCGAGTATTTTTATGAAGCCATGCATAATAAAATTCAAGAAGTCACGCTTGTATAGAGACTAGATAGAGAGCGCAAACTGCCAGCAAGGAGTAACGTTATGGCGAAGAAAAGTATTAGTAAAAAAAGTAATAAGGCTGTTCAGTCGAGCAGTGTAACAACCCTTCAGCCCAAAGTCGAAAGCAACAAGGATGTGGGCGGACCAAAAGACCAAGCCTGTGGCTCGAAAGTAAACCCAGCTGAGCCGGCAACGGCGATGACGCATGAGCAGATAGCGGAGCGGGCAAGGTTGATCTGGCAAAGTCGTGGTTGTAGACCCGGTGAAGACGAGCGGAACTGGCACGAGGCCGAAACCCAACTCAAGGCCGAATTAGGCATTGATTGACGTTTTATTTCAGTACAGTAGCGGATGCGCTAGGTGCGTACCGGGTCACAATTCGAGGGCTGCTTTCAAAGTCCGGGAGCGGCTTGAAACTGGGATTTTGAGCTGAAAAATGGGTCCGGATTTTGGGGTCGTAGGTTAATAGCGGGGGGGCGTTTCGAACATACGACCACGCCTTCGTACTCTAACTCAGCAGGAACTATCGATAATAGAATCAAAGAGGGGAGCTCGGGTCCTTGGCGGGGGTTCTGGGAGTGGCCCTGGTTCGGCGCTCCCCTCAAATCAAGCCCTTGAAAGTCGGCGATCGCAGGTGGCCCGTTTCCGTCAGCCCGAAGTAGCGAACTCTGCACCGCCAGCCCGGCAATCGGCATATAGACCCAGAGGGACAATCCACCGGCTCTTGCGGCTTTGGCGCTTTGGCCAATTCAGCCAGGAAATCCTCCCGTTGCCTTCTGGTAAGGCCGCTGCCGACCTTGCCCTTATACACTTCCGTTAAATTGTTGATCGAATCAGACGGTTAAGATTAGTACCGATATGGGCGGGAGCTGGGTAATGCTAACAAATGCTCAAGAACTTGATTTTCTTAGCAAGACGATAGCATAGATGTGCCATAATATTGTTAATGAGCCGCCAAATTCGTGTTTTTGCGACCATTCTGGCTGAAAAATCTTCCAGTAGCACCCAGAAAGGTTGAATTTCCAAGACAGACTTGATATTCTATCGGACATGAGGTTCGATGGCGTAGCTGGGCAGGCATAAACGGAAAATATTAGTAAGATAACCTGGGGGCCAACTCCGCCACGGGTGGAAATTGGTGTCCACGTGACATAGGAGGCGGTCATGACCGATGAAGCTGTTAATAGTGCCGGCAAACAAAACGGCGAAGTGATTAAAACAATCGAAGCATGCCTGAGTGAGATTGAAGGTCTGGAAATTGCATATTCTAAAGAATATCCGGCCCTCGGCCCTCCGGGTCTGTCCGCGAACGACCTACCGATTAGACCAGCGCTAAAAGACTATCTTACGAAGACCTATCCAGGCGGACTCTTCACCCATCAGCACATTGCTCTACGGAGAATATTTGACGGCCATAATGTAGTGGTAAGTACCCGTACGTCCTCGGGCAAAAGCCTTATTTTCACTATTCCAGCATTTGAGGCCTTCCTCAACGATACTCTGGCGACATCGCTCTTTATCTATCCACAAAAAGCTCTAGCTAACGACCAGCTTTCGAAACTGCAAGAGGTTTATAGGAGCGTCTGTTCCGGAAGTCCAGATGATCGCTTAATCGCCAGATACGACGGTGCTACGCCGCAAGAGGTACGGCCTGGAATACGTGATCGTTGCCAATTTGTACTGACGAATCCGGATATGCTTCACTATGCCTTACTGCAATACCACGACAAGTGGGCGCGTTTTTTCAGTAAGCTGCGCTATGTCATTGTGGATGAAGCCCACGCTTATCGTGGTGTTTTTGGTACTAGCGTCGCATATATATTGCGGAGACTAAGGTGCATATGTCAGCATTATAACAGTTCCCCCCTATTTATCAGTGCTTCAGCCACAATTCATCAGCCAAGAGACCATCTTCGTCTACTTACAGGGCTGGAATTCTTTGAAGTCGGCCCAGACCAAGACGAAAGCATCCAAGGCAGGAAAAAGCTTTGGCTTCTGAGGAGTAAGATGCATTACTACCAGCTTGGTCGTGTCCTTACCCGGCTATTCGTCAATCGTGGCCTGAATTGTCTAACATTTTGCCCAAGCCGTGTGTCTGCAGAAAGGTTCGTTGCTGACGTTTCCGGTGCCGATATCGCCGACGGAAAGATACGCGTATATAGAGCTGGGTTGAAGGCCAGCGAGCGGGAGGAAATCGAAACGGGTATGAAGAGCGGCCTGGTCAAAGGCGTTTTTTCAACCAGCGCTCTCGAACTAGGTATAGACATCGGCGCATTGGATGTTGCGCTTTGCGTGGGACTACCCAACACAATGATGTCACTTTGGCAACGGGCTGGTCGTGTCGGACGCAGTGGTAAAGAGGGTGGCATTATTTTTGTGGCAGCAGACACGCCACTTGACACATATTTTTCTGAACATCCTGATGAACTTTTCGAACGCGGGAACGAACCGCTAGCTGTAAACCTTCAGAACCGCCGGCTTGTGTGCCATCATCTTGCTTGCAGCATCCAAGAGGCAGGTGATGAAGACTCTATTGATACCAACGTCTTGGGAGAGAATATAAAGCATGCCCTCGAACTTAGACGAAGTGGCCGACTGAGTGCGGAGGTCTTCTACTCTGACGACCCACATATGAGGACGCCGGTTCGGAGCTCTGATGCTCGAAACTATAAGTTGATGGTCGCTGACGACGAGATAGGCGAAATAGACCCGTGGCATTTGATAAGAGAGGCCTATCCTCACGCCGTCTACTTGCACGGTGGGCGCCCGTATCGGGTAACTGACATATTCAAAAGTAGCCGGGAAATCCGGCTTGTTCCTGAGCATTCGCGGAACCTCACAGATCCGCGTATTAACACCGCGGTGTACACCCGCCGCGTGCGGGCTGTGACAAAATACCCAAATATTATCGTCAAGATGGCTGATTTCGAAGTCACCGAAAGACTCGTCGCAGTTCTTGAAAAAAACCGTAGCGGCGATACTATCAAACAATACACCGGGAGCCAGGGGCTTGCTCCTCATCGGCTCCCAACCGAAGGAATTAGTGTTGAAGTTTCACCTGAGCTGTGCTCCAGGATAGAGGCGGAGATATTAGCAAGTAACCGGTTCTCGACGGTCCACGCAATTGAAAGATTAATCCGTGGACTGTTCCCGGTCATTAGCGGTCCTTGTGACACAATGGACTTTAACACATTTTCGGAAGCTCGTTTCGGGAAGATAAGTTGGTATCTGTATGACCAAGTTCACGATGGCATCGACCTTACGATCCGAGCTTATCGCCGAGTTCCAGAACTATTGGCTAAAGCTCTAGACCGAGTCGAATCCTGCACATGTGAAGATGACAATGGATGCTTCCGATGTATTCGCAACCCAGAGGAAGAAGAGGTGAGTAATAAAAAGGATTGCGTCAGGGTACTGAACCTTCTTTGTCACGAACTGTTGGCTGAACCAACAGAAGAAGTATTCGATGTTGATGTTCTTGAAGAACAGGAGGCATTCGGTAAGTGCCCAAAATGTGGAGCAAGAATTAGATACGACGATAAATTCTGCAACAATTGTGGTGAGCGTCTCGGAGATTAATTGCCATGACACAGCCGATTCTTGTAGTCGAACGGATAACTCGGGTTGGTAATAGGCCACTGGGTGATTTTGTCGCTACGGATGATGTAGTCGCAAAAGAGGCTGGGATAGGTAGAGGGCTATTAATCGGTGACTGTCTTGAAGACCGCCTTACAGGCCATGTTTGCTATGCAGTTCGGAATGCCCTACCTTCAAAGTCGGTCATAGTGCCGTTCAGCTATGCGTTATCGGAGGAAATTGCTGAGACCTTGCAGATGGGGCACGATCTGGCAGTCTGGCAAGCAACTAGGAATAGTCGTAAAGGGAAAGGGAATGCCACCGCATCAATTCAAATAGCTATACCTGAGAAGCTTTTTCTCGTAGACAAACGGGTTCGAGACGAAGCCTACAGACCAAGTTTCATTCATGTGGTGGACCCTCCTGCATTGTTGGACCGTCGCAACATTTCAATCACCGGGGCCTTGAGGTACAGGGCTTCCAACGTGGCTCGCCACAAGGCAATTTGTGAGGCCAACGGTGCAATTCCATACGTGCTATTATGGACGACGGAGGGCTGCGGGGCTTTCCCGCAAGCTCATCTGTGCAAGGTGATGGGAGTCGACGCATGGTTGTATGCTAGTGGACAAACCCTTCGGACAGCCGCATTCGCGGATTTACGAACGGCTGAAATGCTCTTCACGGCCAAAAAATCACACTGGCTGGATAAGTGGGTCCACGAAGCTTACATTTCCCGGTCTGGAATCGTTGTCGTCTGTGGCGGAAAGAACAACAACGCACAGAAGGATCTGAGGGAACTTGCCGAAACACATGGGTACCCAATTGTGGACATCTCGCAGGTTGTTGCCTCCGACGGAATATATGGAAAAAAGCGTTCTTCCGAGGAAATTCAGCGGACTATCCGTGAAGCCGTTCACAAACACAATCGCCAAGTAACGGTACTTACTGGCACCAAAAGCGTCTGGAATACGATGGATGACACCATAGCGTTGGAATTATTTTCACAAGTGAGCGAGTTTACAACCATTGTGATGGCAGCTCCCCCAGACCGCAGCGCGAAGTCGCTCTCTCTCGCAGCTTCAATGCTCTCAAAAGACAAGATGCGAGGGCTTTCACCTATCATTGTGGATTGCTCTCGGCAACGAAACTAATGGGCAAGAGCCTATTCGAAGTTCATCCTTCCGGGGGCACCAAACAGGACATCTTCGAACAAATTATTGGTTTTACCCTTTCAGAGCAGTATCCCCAGATGAAAACAGCGGTGGACCAGCTGGTCAGAACCGTCTCTTAAGTTACAGTATTAGCCAGCGGCTCGAACACTGCTCTGGTGATCTAATAGAATTTGCCAGCACCCTGAAAAGGGTGTTTTTTTATAGGAAATTTTCCTTAATAAACTTGTTTACTTGCCTGAAGAGACAAATTCATCCCCCTTATCTTAGTTTGGTCACCTAATATGCTGAAAGCATAAGCGTTGACTGTTAGAAATCTATTTACTCTCAAGAGCGGAAATTGAGCAGACAATTAAAATGAGCAAAAAGGGCAAAATCAAGAAAGGAAAAACCGATAAACAGTTCAGGTTGGAGTAATGAAGATGTAGAGAAAACGACAAAGTATTTGATTATAACAGCCTTGTTCGTTAGACTACTCTGAGTACAGCAAAAACATATGACTGTCGAGAATACAATGCTGTACAAAATAAGCATTTGCAGGGCGCGCCCATTCATCCGTCCTAGCGGTACTAACGTTTTTGAAGGAGAAGGACAATGCCATTCAAGGTTGGTGATTCTGTAAAGGTAAAAGAAGGTATTATTTGCCCAGACGATGATTCTGTGTGCATAGGCGGGTGGCGGGGAAGAGTCTCTGATATAGAAGACGACATCGTTGGAATTCGATGGGACAGTATCACGCTTAAGCAATTACCACATGAATATATCAAAAAAAGCGAAGATGAAGGCTTGGGTTGGGCAGAAATGTATCTATCTGTAGCTGAAATTGAACAAGTTCTGCCACGAGATTCGGAAGCACAAGCTGTTGCTATGGCCCAGGAAATGGAGAATAAGGTTCAGTGGATTAGCATGGGTAAAGAAGGTGAGCGTATTGCCAAAGTAATTGCTAATGCGGATGATGCTGACGATGGAGTTGAACATCGACAAGAATGCCATATAGATCATCTGCTTCGACTATTCCTTGTACTTGACACTATACGGCAACGACTTTCAACGAAAAATGATGCACAATCTTTGGGACTGTTACTATAGTCAGCAGGTTGTTGCAAATCGGTCGTTTTGGTTATATACTCAACGGTGTAGGAATATATTCAGTTTCCATAATCGCTATGGGCACAGAAAACATACGTAATTTTTCGATTGTGGCGCACATCGACCACGGCAAGAGCACGCTGGCGGACCGGATGCTGGAGTTGACGGGGACAATCGACCCGCGTCGAAAGGTGGACCAGGTTCTGGACACTATGGACCTTGAGCGGGAGCGAGGCATTACGATCAAGGCGTCGGCGGTGACAATGCGGTACGAGCACGGGGGGCGGGAGTACATGCTGAATCTGATCGATACGCCGGGGCACGTGGATTTTCATTATGAGGTGTCTCGTGCGCTGGCGGCGTGCGAGGGTGCGCTGCTGGTAGTGGATGCCAGCCAGGGGGTGCAGGCGCAGACAGTTGCCAATGCGTATC
>Ga0315296_10000623_pt1 | contig 32154 bp, 39 predicted proteins | sample YL17G14_18_MG_FD_203921 | JGI IMG/M metagenome (GOLD analysis project Ga0315296, IMG submission 203921) | Sediment microbial communities from Yellowstone Lake, YNP, Wyoming, USA - YL17G14_18 | ecosystem: Environmental > Aquatic > Freshwater > Lake > Sediment | place: USA: Wyoming | collected... | reverse complement strand
GGAATCCTGTACTCCTTGGCTGGCCATTCCTTCCCCATAATCCGAAGCGGTCGCTTCAGCACGATTTTACGCTCAGGCATTCACATCCCCCTTGTTTTTTTCCTTGGTTCGGGTCGTTTAACTCCGCTTCAAGTTTTTTAACCCACTTCGCGACGCCCTTCATTTTTTCACCGTCCAACCGCTTTTTTTTGAGTATTTTTTCTCGCCGTAGAAGCGAAGTAAATAAGGGCACTTTTTTTTTCAAAAAAATCTGAGCGTCAACCTTATCTTCCTCGGCCTCCACTACCTGGCGTAAGATCGAAGTGGGCGGCAACTCCTCGCGCACATACGCTTTCAAGGGGCGGACATCGGCTTTAAGTCGCAACTCTGCGTTAGACAGTGCCATCCCCCCCATGTGGCCTATCCTCTGGCGCTTCACATTCGAGGACGGCAGCTTCGTTTTGGTCGCTACTAGCCTCCTTCGACCGGAGAGCAAAATCCTCCCTTAGAATGTTAAGGCTCCTTAGAATGTCGTTCCGGCTAGCTCCTTTACGGATGAGGAGGATCGCGCTCGCACCAATATAGAACGGGATCGCGCATTTCCCCTTGATTCCCAATTCGTTCTGGAGGATTTTCGGGATGTAGGCGTATCCCCTATCGTCAAAGATACGGATCTTTCCAAACGGTCTGAATGCCATTTGTTCCCCCACTACCAGTAATGTACTGGGTAAGCACAGTTTATTTCCATTTCACGCAAAATACACGCAAAAAGGTTCCGTAAAGATTTTAGGGCAGAGTGTTGGTTCGCCTGTAAATCTGCCCCAAAACTCTAAAAAGAGCATTCAGCGGGTGTCTTTCCCTTCACCGCTGGTCTTGCCACCAACTTCGTTTTATTCACCCCAAATCTAAATTGGAGGATTATACGAGCTTATCTTCAAATGCTTACCCCAAGTTTTTTATAGAACCGGGGGTATGGTGGCCTGTATGCGCAAATCAAAAGCAATAGGCAAAAAACACACATTAAGGGCGCGAAAGGCAGCTACTTTGGAACTCTTCAAACAACAGTTGAGTGAAGGGGTCAAAACGATGGAACAACTAGCCAAAGCGGCAAAAGAGCTTGATCCTCCGCCAAGTCGTAGAACCCTTGACTATGCACTTGAGCGCCTAATGAATGAAAAAATAGCCAAGCGGGTCGGGAGGGGGAGATACGCCTTGAGCACTTTCATCCCGCTCGAAGAAATGTTCGGGCGAGTCGAAGATGTCGGCATGTTTTACTCGACCCATAACAAATTCTATGCCTCGATAGACGAATTCAGCCGGGACGCGGGCATTCCCAAAGATTACAAAGTGAAGGTCGGCGAGGGTGGAGTAACATTCACCGATGTCGTATTCATGGTGGGCCGAAAGTTCGGGGTCAAAATTGGGACTATTCCAAGCACAACAGGATGGGTCTCCGAGTACACTCCACCTGAGATGGAAGAAGCCCGCCGAACTCAAGAAAAGAAACGCCCGAAAGATTATCGTCGAGAGATCTTCTGACGTCTGCTTCAAAAGGCGGGGGTGTGGTGCAACTGCGACCTAATGGAGCCTCTCTAATCTTTACCCGTTCAGAGAGGCAGCCTAACCACAGCCTTTTTGCCTGGCAGGTTTGCGACGAACTCCCAGCCCTCGGCGATGTGCTTCTCGACCTCGTTCGACGAAACTACTTTTTGCTTGGCCCCGTTGTTCAGCATCACGCTGGAGGCCTTCTCCCTGAGCTTCGCGTGGAACTCCTCGTCGCTCATCCGTGCGAGGTCTATCCCCTCGATCTCCTCGGGCTTCGCGAAGGCCAACATGAGCCCGCGCCTGTACTTCTCCTCGCCAGTCGGGGCCTCGGGCGTGGTGGTCATAAGAAACTCTTGGGTCCTTCGGTAGGCCTCGCGCATGTCGTCGATGACCTCCTTGGGTAGCTTCCCCTTGTGGGTCGTGTACCTATTCTCGATGTCCCCCTTGTGGCCCATCCAGAACGTTCGGTAATCCCTCAACATCAGCCCCCTGGATTCCGCCAACATCGCCTGCGTGTCGAAAAAGCTCCGCAAGACGTAGGGCCTCCAGGGCAGCCCAGCCTTTCTTATCGCGAGCCTTATCGCGTCCCCGATGTTCGCAGTCCTGATGAAGGGCTTCACTCTTACTTTTGGGGTGACGATTGGCGAGTCCTCCGTGAGCTCCTCACCCCTCCGCAGGCGCCCCTCTAGGTAGTCCTTGAGGTATCCGCAGCCCTCCTCGCTCAGGAAGCTAAAGTAGCGGTGCCCCGCCTTGCTGAGCTCCTTTCTGACCACGACCATCGCGGGGGTCTCGCCGAACTCGACGGAGCCATTGTTCACCGACAGCTCGGGCAAGTCGCCGATCCTCAACCCGTCGTCGCCCATGTAGTTGCCCAGCGTTTCAAGCCTGAGTCCGCTGTGGGCCACCAGCACCGACGCGACCCTCGTCTTTGCCTCGCCCGCCCCGAAAATCTGCCTGAGCTCCGCCTTGGTGGGAACCCGCTCTCGCTCAAGCGTGGGCGTGTCGTGAAGCCCCCGAACCTTCACCCCTAGCTTGATCTCTCGGCTGTTGTGGGCCAGCCAGGACTTCAGCGCCTTCAGCACCGAACCGATGTAGCTTCCCGCGTGGCTCCGATCCTCCTCGCTCGTGACGAAGTCCATCAGCATGCTCTTGAGCTTTCGCTCGCTCAGTTTAGCTAGCTCCCTCGGGGTTAGCTTGTGGCCATCGCAGAAGTTGCCTAGGCGTCTAAGGTAGACCGTCGCCGTTATATTCGATCCCCTAGCCACGTTCCTATACCATCGCCCGATCTCGGCATCCCCCAGCAACCGCTCGGCGTAGGTTTTTTGCTCGGACATCGTTTAATTTATTAGTATTCCTTTATTTATAAGGGTTCCGACCCCGAAAATGGTGGGCCCGCGGGGATTCGAACCCCGGTAACTACCGAACCCAGTCACCTTGTGAGGGTAGTGTCTTAACCACTGGACCACGGGCCCGAGGGAAATTTTGGTGACCGAGTATTAAACCTTTAGAGCGGTGAAACATCTAATTCCCTTTCGGATTATATTTTCCAACTATTTCTAATATCCGCGTAGTACGCGATTTCCTATCTGAATTCTCGCCTGACCCACCCAGCCCTGTCAAAATCAGGATCGTTAGAGTAGATTTTCTTTATGCCGAGCCTTTTCATCACCGCTAGGGCCAGACAATCGTTGAAATCTATTTTGTACTCCTTGATGAACTTGCTCGCAAGTAGAAAGTCCTCAAGGACCAAGGGGGCAAATTCTAGGTTGAGGATTGAGGTCACTAGCATGAGTTCATTCTCCGTGCGTTCTTCTGCCCCGTGTTTTTCCAGCCACCAGCAAATTTCAGCCAAGTTGATAAGTGAGGTTGCTGCCTTCTCGCCTTTATCTATCCTCTCCAGGATTTCTTTCGAAACTCTCCCGAACTGGGGATGAGCTTGGACAGCGTAGAGGAAGATATTTGTGTCTACAAAATTTCTTTCTCCGCCTTTCTCATCGCCCATTCCCTCGCCACCTTCTTTGGACTCGCTTCGGGCTTTGCTCTGACGCTCCCATACAGCCGTTCCACCGGGTTCTCCACTATCTTCTTCGGCCTGAGGACAATTTTCCTGCCCTCGACATCTACCACAATTTCTTCACCGACTTCTAGCCCGAACATCTCACGCACATCTTTTGGGATAACTATCCTTCCGCCTGCTGATACTCGGGTTTCAGCCATAATTCCACCATTTTTATGTCATGTGGTTCATGCCATATAAATATTGTCTTTTAAGATTTATCTAACCTCCCGCGAGAAGACCACTTCCGAAAGGGAGGGGGTGAGAGCCGCCGAATACTTTCGGTGCTGCCCAATTACAACTGGGGATAAAACACGTTTCTACGGCGATTTGAGCGATTTCTTGACTGCTTATAAATTACTTTCGGTGACCCCTCCCCCAAAGTCGCTTGAAGGCATCGCAACCAACTGGGGATTGGTGGATGAGGTGCAGGTGCAGAAAGTAGTCAAGGCAAAGGTCGTGGGACTGACCAAAATCAGCGCCAAATCATTGACCACGAATACGATGGGTTGCAGCGGTTCCTGCGGGGCGATCCCAGCGTCGAACTCTACTCGGCGAACAAACAGCAGGCCAAGCGATTCTACCGCCGTGTCAACCCAGAGCGAGAATATCCGCTCTCCATCCGAAAAGACCTCATCCGGGTCGAGCGTCGCGATACCAAAATCGCCCGTTACTGGGTCCGCATCTCGGTCAAACTCCGCAGGGGTGGCGTCTGGGTGGCCGTCAAGCCCCACTGCGAAATCGACGATGATCTCGAGATCTGCGAGTCCAAGCTGCTCAGGCGCAACGGTGAGTACTTCCTGCACCTCGTCGTGAAGCGTGAGGTTGAGCTGAAAAATTCCTACTCCTCGGTTCTCGCCGTGGACTTGGGGATCCGACACGCGGCGTGTTCTGTGGACACGCGGTCGGGCGAGACCTGCTTCTACGGGCGGGAGCTGAGGCGAGTGAGGGGGCACTACTTCCACCTGAGACGCAAGCTCGGACAGAAAAAGCTGCTGAAAGTGGTGAAACGGATCGGAAACAGGGAGAGCCGCACCACGAACGACCAACTGCACAAAATCGCCAAGACAATCGTGGACGAGGCGGAGCAGCTGAACGCCATCATCGCAATCGGGAACCCGAGGGGAATCAGGCGCAACGGCAGGGGCAGGCGGTTCAACCGAAAGCTGAACTCTTGGCCGTTCTGGAAGCTTCTGAAATACATCGAATACAAGGCGAACTGGCGCGGCATCCGAGTGGTCGAGGTGAGCGAGGCCTACACCTCACAACGGTGCTGGCGGTGCGGTGCAACCGGCTTGCGGAGCGGAAAACACCACGGGTTGTTCGAGTGCCACCGATGCGGGCTGAAAGAAAATGCGGACAGGAATGGTGCCTTCAACATAGGCAGACGGGCCTTGGGGCAGGTCTCCAAGGTAGGGGCTGTCGTGAGCCAGCCCGGAACTGGGGCGTTGCCGCCCACAGAACTTGGTAGCGTCGTTCAATTTTCGACCCCAGAAGCCCTGCCCTTCAGGGCGGGGTAGTTCACTGCGGTGATGCTACTTCTCAAGTCGTTCCAGCACTTTTTCTAGCCGGGCAAGCATCTCCCGCTTCAGTCCTATGAAGACGCCACCCTCCTTGCCGCTCGCAAAGGTTGCCTCGTTGGGTTTGATTATCTCGTTCAGCACCGGCGACTCGATGTCGATGTGAGGGATCTTGGAGCGCGTTAGCGGGTCGCGCTTGTGGATGTAGACCTTCGCGAGGATCTCGATCTTGCTCTCTGCCGGACCTGTCATACTTTTCCACCTAAACTCTCTGGCGCGCCCAACTTGGATAAACTTTCTTACAAAATTTCCACAGTTGCATTATCAGCGTCGACCGCCAATTTGTCTCCACTTTTGATCTTGTCGATGTCGATCCCGTCAACGCATGGTATGCCAGCCAAAATTACCCCAGTGGCCACGATCGTCTCGGTCTCTTTGTTAACTATCGCTGCCGGGGCAACTCCATTTTTCTTCAGCCCATAAATCACGTAAGAGCCGACAGTTGACCCCTTACCCTTCGGGAAAACCAAGATTCTGTCCTTCACGCACTGTCCCTCGAGTTCATGACCTTTTTCAATAACAACGCCTGTCTTGGGGTCAATCCCGCCGTAGAAACCGATCGGCATCCTTGAAACGATCGCCTCGCCTCGAGCTTTCCCCGAGCTGATCATCCGACCTTTCATACAGCGTATCCCTCCAGCAGATCGTCAAGGCTTTTGAACACAACCTGTTGTTTGCAGAACCCGGGAAGGTAGTTCGCGGCCTTTCCTGAGTTGACTGCCGTGGTCTTGTAGCCCATACGCTCGATTGGGGAGACCACGGTGCACGTGTCTGCCACCACTTTCCCGCCGGCTTTCTCGATCAGTTCGGTGAAGCCCATACGAGTCGCTGCCTCCTTGGTGACACGGGAGGTACAGATCCAGAGCGGCTTGCGGAGTCGCTTCCCCTCAAGCTTGCAGGCGAGCGTGGCTATCTCCTTCAGCGATGCGTGCGGGCAGCCCAAAATGATGATGTCAGGGTCCTCTCCGGTGTTCAGGGTCTTGTAGGTTTCGTGTATCTCCTTCTCACCGACTTCGATGACTTCTAGCCCGTCGGTGCCAAACAGACCAGCTTCCGGAGTTATACCCTCGACATGATAGAGAGCCACGGCCCCAGAGGCTGCCATCGCCGCCCCTAGCGCCTTCAGCTGGTCGACATCGGCGTGTTTGATACCATTGAAGTAAGGGATTCCATCCTTCACAATTTTTCCGACATGGTAGCCGAGGGCGCCGAAATCCGCAGCGTCCTTTATCTCAGCGCCTACCTTCACGAGAAAGTTAGGCTTTCTTTTCTCATCAAGGTGCAACCCGTAGTTTGGTGTAACCCCACAGAGAGCCGCCGCAAGTGCCGACGGACCTCCCTCTCGGTTCGTGCGCGCCCCTATTACCGAGTTGGCGAATGAAACTGCCGATGACTCCGACCAAGCGATGTGTTCCCCAAAGCGCGGGAGGTTACCCACCAGATAAGGGGTGCACGTGGCCGTCATCATTATCCCCATCTTCTCGAATGTGTCCATTATCCGCAACTGCTTCTCCGCAAAATCCTCGGGAAAGCCCAAGTTTTTCCAGTCTACAAGATCCATGCCAGGCGGGTTCAAGGTCGTGGGTACTAGAACCCTCGCCCCTTTGCTCACAAGGTCCTCCAGAAATTCCAATCCAGGGTCGCCTATCGACTTGTAGGAAACGCCAGCGACTTGAACAGAACCCACCGGGATCATGCGGTCAGCGCCGTAGATTTCACCGAGTCGCACGAGTAGACGAAAATTCCGTTCTACAACCTCGCCGTATTCGCCAGCGAGCATTTGCTCCTGCTCTTTCGTCAGGTACATCTCATCAACAGAACCAATTTGGATCTATCACTTAAGCATTTTTTTCTCGAACTTCGTCACTTCAAGTAATCGTTGAGATTCAATTTCATCGGCAGCTCCGGCTTCTTGAAATCCTTTATGTCGCGTCCCCAAGGTATCGTCAAATCAAACCCGACCTTCGCTGTCATCCTAGTTTCTAAATCCGAGGATGGGTCCAGCGACGAGCCGGGCTCTCGTTTGATTATCATGTTCTTGTCACCTTGGAACCGCGTGGCCATCGCCCACTCCACCTCGTGCGGGTTGTGGATGTCAATGTCGTCGTCCACCACCCAGACGTGCTTCAAGGACTTGTGCCCTTTGAACGCGACCTCTATCGCCTTCTTGCCATCTTCCGGGCCCTTCTTCTTTATGCTCACGACCGCGTGCAGCCAAGAGCATCCTCCGGGAGTTATCAGGACGTCCTTGCACTCACACACCTTATTCACCTCGCGGAATATCGTCGGCTCGCGTGGCATGCCCATCAAGGTTTTGTGCTCCAAGGCACCGGGCAGCAGGGCATGATAGAGGGGGTTATCTTTTGTGAAAATGTGCTTGATCCTCGCCACGCGTTGCTTGCGCACTATGTCGGGAGTTTCTGTGATATCCAGGAACGGTCCCTCACCGTGCTCTTCCCCAGTCATCTCGGCTATCATGACGATTTCAGCCTCCGGGACCTTGTGTCCGCCGAGCTCGATTAGATTGGTTTCAGCCATAGCATTCGCTGTGCTCAGCTCGCTCTTCCCCAGCTCTACCGATATGGCAGCGGCAACCAGGACCGGCATCGAGTTCCCTACGCAAATCGCGAACTCCTTGTTTCCACGCTTCAGGAAGGCGTCGAAGTCCCGCTGCAGGATCCGCATCACGATCTTGTCCTTCCCGATGATCATCATACGGTGAAAAGACGCGTTGAGGCCGAGTTCAGGGTCACGCGCTATAATCACCCCCGATGAAATGTATGGGCCCCCGTCGAACGGGTAGTGAAGTAAAATCGGGAACTTGGTAAGGTCGGTGAGTACTTCTTGATATCCCTCCGCCTTCACGGTCTTAGGTCCCTTCGGGTTTTCAATAGCTCGCGTTAACTTTGTTATGATCTCGTTTGGCTTTATCCCAAGGCCCAAGGCGACCAGTTCGCGCGTGGAGCAGATGTTCGCCACCACGGGTATAGAAAAGCCCTTTACCTGCTCGAACAGAATCGGTCGGTCGTTCATCAGTTTCATCAGGGTCGATATCTCATACTTCGTATCAACGGAGCGTTTGATTCGCACGAGGAGTCCACGCTCGTCCAAAAATTTTACGAAATCCCGGAAATTCATTTGATCACCCAATTCTCGTCATCAGCGCTTCGAAACCCTCCTTCTTTATCGCGCGCGCTACCTTGTCCTGCAGGTCCTTCCCGGGCGTGAGCGCAACAATGTTCCCACCGAGGCCTCCTCCGGTCATCTTGGCCCCATATGCCCCGTTCGCGCGGGCCAGCTCCACCAAGAAGTCAAGCTCCTTGCAGGAAACCTCGATCATCTGCAGCTGCCGGTGATTTTCGTCCATCAACTTCCCAACCGCCCTGAGGTCATAATCCACAAGCGCCTTCCTCGCTATGTGTGCCAGTTCTTCCGCCTCTTTAAAGATTTTGTTATACTTTTCAGGATACTTTTGTTTTCTCTCGCGAACTCCCGCCACAGCAGCCTCAGTGTTGGCGACTAGTCCCGTGTTGCCCATGACTATCTCGACTGGGCGCCTGATCGATATTCGCTCGATGGGCTTGCCGCGGACGAACCATAACAGCCCACCGTAGGTAGCCGCAGTGTTGTCAGCCCCCGAAGGAGTCCCGTGATAGGCCCGCTCGCCTTCGTAGGCTACCTCGTTCACTCTCTCGTCAGAAAAGCTCAGTCCAAACTCGTCGGAAAGCGCCCTCGCTATCGCCACGCACGAGGCCGCGCTCGCTCCTATCCCGCTCGCGGCCACCAAGTCCCCGCCCAAGGTGATCTTGATTGGAGTCTTGGTCGTGCCTATCCCAGCGGCTTTCAGGACTCTATTTATTGAATCTTTTTGCTGCTCGAGTTTCTCTTCCTTATAGCCTAGCATGGCTGGTCTACGATCGTCCAGTGTCCAACCAGGTCCATTCGAACGTTCAACTATGGCGGTTGTCGCTTTGTCAATTGCGGAAACTATCGATGGCACTCCATAGACCACAAAATGTTCATTTAGCAAAATCACCTTTCCGTATCCGCTGCCTTCTCCCATTGACCTGCCTCTGATTATTTTTCCACGGCTTTTCTTATTTTTCTAAGCTCTTTCAACATTTCCGAACCAACATCTGGCGCGCCGGGAGCACCGAAAAGCGGCCTCCCTCTCACGAACTTGATGATTGTGTCCCTTATTTCAATGAAGTTTGGCACCCCCCAGATAGACGCCTCGGCACCCCTCGCACCTGGCCCTGCAGTTCCGCCAGCCGGGCCGGTGTATCCAGCCGTGTACACCTGCACAGAGCCGATTCCGAAACGCCTAGAGATCGGTCCTTGGATGACATCGAGCGACATCACGCGCGCGTACGGGACAACGTGCTTCATCCTCCACCAGACCCCTCTCTCCACCATCACCTCGTCTTTCGTTAGCGTGTAGGTGATTGAGTTGTAGTACTTCCGAATCCAATAGACTATGAAAATGAGGATTACAAGCACTATTGCCAAAGGAATGAAGAGATATGGCCAGAATGCTCGCCAAACTTCTGGGCAAAAGGTGTACACAGCCCAGATCAGCAGTAAACTGACTAGTAATGGGATAATCGCCCCGATTCCAAGGTAAATGTAGTAAACTTTTTTCAGGTTCGGATGGGGAGCAAATTTTTCGCCTATCTTCAAATCAAACCCCAAGTATCCTAAACCGAGAACGTATTTAACTTTTGTAGAGATATTACACGGGATTTGGATGGAGATTATAACCGCGAGCACAGGAAGCTACCCCCGGATAGGTGACCGTCAGGAGCAGCAGCGCCACCGTCAGGCCTATGCCAAGCTAGAGCGGTGCGAGATATCTGAAAAAGAATTCGAACGTGTGCAAGATGAAGTTACACGAGAAGCCATCGAAGAACAGGTGAAAGCTGGGCTCGATATTATAACCGACGGGCAGGTGCGGTGGTACGACCCAATCTCCCACTTTGCAAGAAAGTTGGAAGGTTGTGAGATTGATGGTTTGCTCAGATTTTTCGACACGAACTTTTACTTCCGACAACCGGTCATTATAGGCAAGCTTGTGAGGCGTGAGCCAATCCTGAGGCGGGAGTTCGTCTTCGCTGAGGAAGTTTCGTCAAAGCCCGTGAAGCCTGTAGTAACTGGGCCGTACACGCTCGCGAAGCTCTCAATCAATCGCCTAGGTGGAAGGTTACAGTCACTCGTGGGAGAATTCGCTAATGTCATCGCTCGGGAGGTCAGCGATCTCGTGAGCGCCGGGGCCGAGCTTATCCAAATCGATGAGCCCGCTATCCTGAAAAACTCGGGTGACTTTAAGATTTTCAAGGAAGCCATCGAAAAGATCGCAGCCGAAAAAGGCAGCGCGAGGCTGGCACTCTATACCTACTTTGGGGATGCTGTGTCGCTCTGCGAGAAATTGCTCAAGCTGCCGGTCGATATCATCGGGTTAGACTTCACCTATAGCCCGAAGCTGGTGAACGTGATCGCCAACTCAGGGTGCGACATAAATCTTGGGCTCGGGCTCATCGACGGGCGAAACACCAGACTAGAAAGGGAGCAGGAAGTGCTGGAAGTGTTGAAAACGGTTCTACCAAAAATTGAAAGCGAGCGTGTCTATCTCAACCCTTCCTGCGGGCTCGGAGATTACCTGCCACGTGAAATCGCCTTCGAGAAGCTTCAAAACATGGTGACTATCGCCGAAAAAGCGAGGGAGCTGATATAATGCAAGAGAAGCTGAAGCGCCTTGGTCTGAAGCTACCCATCTTACCACTGACTGCGGTTGGGAGCTTCCCGAAGCCACCCCACCTGCTTGAGGCCCGCAGAAAATTTGATGCTAAGCAAATCAAGGCTGGAGAACTCAGACGTATCGAGGAGCAGACTACCCGCGAATGGATCTCCATTCAGGAAGAGATTGGACTGGACGTGCTGGTGGACGGAGAGATGTATCGGGGTGACATGGCGACGTACTTTGCGAACAGCTTGGACGGGTTCAAGACCAGCGGGCTCGTCAGAAGCTACGGCAACCGCTACTACCGGAAGCCAGTCATAGCGGGTGAGGTCAAGTGGCGTGGTCCGATAACTGTTGATTGGTGGCGATTTACACAGGATCTGACTAAGAAACCTGTGAAGGGGATGGTCACTGGGCCCTACACGATGATGGACTGGTCGTTCAACGAGTACTACCCAAGCCGCCGTGATGCGTGTTTGGCACTCGCGGAAGCCCTGCACGAGGAGGTCAAGGCGTTGGCAAAAGCAGGTGCGAAGGTAATCCAAGTTGACGAGCCTGCGATTTCAGCACGACCGGAGGAGCTCCCAGAGTTCGCGATTGAGGCCATGCAAATCGTCACGAAGGGGGTGGATGCCTATTTCATCAGCCACATCTGCTATGGGGCTTTCGAGTTCATTTACCCCGGTATGCTCAAGCTCCCCGTTGACAACTTCGACCTTGAGACGTCGAACTCGGAGCTTGACTTGGTCGAGCTGCTACGCAGACACCCGTTCACGAAAGACCTCTCGTTCGGCGTGGTGGATGTTCACTCACACATCGTCGAAGACATCGCAACAGTGGAACAACGCATTCGGAGGGCCCTCGAGGTTCTAAAGCCCGAGCAGCTCTGGATAGACCCGGATTGCGGACTGAAGACGCGAACACGGGAGGAAACGATGGAGAAGCTTCGTGTGATGGTCGACGCAGCGAAAAAAGTGAGGAGATCGTTGGGCTTGGAGGTCTCGTAAAACTTTAAAACTTTACTGGTGTTCTTTTAAGAAAAGACAAGAGGTGTGGGTGTAAGGAGGATGTATCACGCCGATTGCGGTGATGGGTGCGGCGATACTGCTATTTAGTGGCTATTTCACACTATAGAATAGCCCAAAAGCCGGCATTGAGAGACCTAAAAGTGTATTTAGGTTATATAGCTGGAACAGATTTGGGTTGATCACACCCATATGTTAATTGCTAGACCCAGCAAGAAGAGTTTGGAAGATAGTGGGAGGAACCTAAGTGAAAAGTAAGTTAATCGTTGTACTAATTTTAATTCTTTCGATATCGGCAGTTGGTATTAGCCTTTTCTATCTGAGTATCCGGACTGGGCCACAACCGCTTACTTTTCAGATAAACCAGTACACAACTTTTTGGGTCAACGAAAACGGAAACGCCGATGTAGAGTGGATTCAGGAGGTTTTACCCTCTAAGCTCGCAGATCAGAGTAGATTAGGAATCTTGGGAGGAACAATGGGAAGTGTTCCCGTTCACGGAATAGGGATCGAAAATGCAAAGCTGATGTCTTCAGCGGACGTGCAGAGTTCTTATGCTAGATTTGGTTTAGAGATGGAAAACATCAGTTGTGATATCACCGGGCTAGGCGAGAACCAAACGCTCAAAATAATTATGCGATGGAAGAACTCAAATTTTGCCTACAGGCGGGAAAACATGTGGGAGATCCTGTTTCAACCGGTAGACAACGAAAGTTATGCGCAGGAGTACATAAACGATATGAAGAGTTTCCAAAGCACCATTTCCGTGGTCGCAGAGAACTCCCAGCTCAGCTTCACTTCAAGAACATCGATCATCCTACCAGCTGGGGCATACATCGCCAACGAGAGTGAATTGGTTAGCTCAGGTACAGGAAGCTTCGACTACGGGGGTGGAACCACCGAAAGCACAACCACCTACATTCAGGAAATCGAAGGTAAGCCCGCGGTAGTGAGTGAAGGTCAATCATTGGTCAAGCCCCAGTTAATCACTCTCACGCCCGAGGAACTCCTAGAAAACACCCAATTTTGCCCGATAGATTATACGGGGGTCCTTTCCACCTACACCTTCGAGAGTTCCGCAAGCTGGGCAGCCACCGACATGAAATTTGGGCGGGATAGAAACATTTACACAGTTTCTTTTGATGGGACAGAGTTCAACGTCACGCCTTATCAATTGTTGTACTATTCTGCTAAAGAAATCGTTATTTTGGCTGAGAACAGTGCCGAACCACTCTTGTCAAGCACCCAGCCGATTTCGGTGTACCCTCCAGATAACGAAAGCGGCGATTGGGGCACCATTTTCAAAACTTTGGCAAAAGAGGACTACGTTGTTACTGCCAGAGATATCTGCGACCAAATAGATTCGGCAGGAAAGGCGCCAGGAGTGGTTGATAGCCCAATTGGAACGATTAGGTCTAAAGATGCCTTGTTCACTTTCCTTAGAGTTATTTCATTTTATTACGAACACGGGAAGTTGCCAGATAACATAACGTTTACCCCAGCACCCTCGGGCAACCTAGTGAGGAGTGGTGCGGAAATTCCAGCAAGCAACGCGTACTTTTTGCTTAGCACCCAATATTCGATTACAAATACACCAAGGGTAAGTCAGATTGTATCTGGGCTCCGTGTGTTGGGTTACGACGATGACAGGCTTGCCGAAAACCTATGTGGATGGGTCTATGAGAACATCAGATATGAACTCGTCCTCGGGTGGTTCACCTCCGAAGAAGTTCTCGATACAAGGGAGGGGAAATGTCTAGATAAAGCAAATCTATACCTCGCTCTCATGAGGACCGCTGAGATACCCGCCAAGCGAGTGGAAGGATCCCTGATTTCCGGGCAATTGAGTCCCCCGTTCACCGAAATCGCCGGTAAAACACCGGATGGGCGATATATAGTTGGTCATTCTTGGACAGAGGTATATCTCCCCTCGGAGGGTTGGGTTTTTGCCGATCCCACGGGAAGCCTATTCCGAACATGTACATACGAGAACAGAATTTATTCAAGCGTCGAAGAGACGTGGCAGGAAGTGCTCGCTTCTTATGAAACCACTTATGGAGAACTCTTTTGAATAACAGGTGCGCATCAATGAATCGAATTTCCCGCATAGATAGGGAAACATTGGAGTTCATCTTAGGGGCATCGCGCTCCAGCCATCCACGTGAGTTCGCAGGGGTTTTGCGTGCCGAGGGAGATACAGTCAAAGAGATTCTTCTGTTGCCCGGGACGCTTTCGTCTGGGGAATCGGCGGTGCTCAGGCTCCACATGTTGCCGATCGATCCTAGCGCATGCGGCACCGTGCACAGCCACCCTTCTCCGAATCTACGGCCCTCCGGAGCTGATATGGCGCTTTTCGCGAAGTTCGGGCATGTGCACATTCTCGTAGCATTTCCATACGATGAGCACTCTTGGAAAGCTTACAACCACCGTGGAGACGAAACCAAGTTGGAAGTCGTGGGTTGAGGCACATGCGTTGGGAGATCTGGCGGCCTTGGTACGACCGCATCGTGGGACAGCTGGATCTGGATCGAAAAGCGGACCAAGATGCGGCAAAGATGCTCGGTAAACTCTTGCCAGAGCCGGAACTTGCGGGCTTGAAGAACCTCGTTCGTGGGCACGAGTGCATTGTGTTCGGTGCGGGCCCCTCGCTTGATGTCGATCTTGAGAATTTGGAGCATGCCGGTTGTCTGAACAAGGTCCTGATAGCTGCAGACGGTGCGACTTCGTCCGTTCTAAAGTTCCGCAATCCCGAAATCATCGTAACAGACCTGGACGGCAATGTTGACGACCAGCTCGATGCTTGGCGTCTTGGCTCTTGGATGGTAGTCCACGCTCACGGCGACAATATCACACGGTTGCGCGAGATAGCCCCGAAGCTAAAGGAGCGCGTCATCGGCACCACGCAGGTCGAGCCACCCAAGAAACTCTTCAATTTTGGAGGCTTCACAGATGGAGACCGCGCTGCCTTTATGGCTCACGAACTCGGAGCGGGCAAAATCTATCTGGCCGGGATGGACTTGGGGATGAGGATTGGCAAGCACTCGGGCGACAAAGACCTCTCGCGCAAGCTCATCAAGCTCAAGATTTGCAAGGAGCTGTTGGCATGGTTGGCGGGCGAGCTCGGAGCAAACATCGTGAATTTGACTACTCACGGCGAGTCGATACCAAACGTGCCTACCACGGTAGTGAGTTAGTTACGCGTAAAGATTACTCGCTTTCCGCCTGTTCCCCTTGGGCCTCTTTAGCTTCTCCGCTCTCCTCAGCTGGCTCCGTCGACTTTTGCTCTTCCGTTTGTTCGCTTTCCGCCTGCCCGCCCTCGGCTGGTTTCTTTTTCTCGGGGAAAAGATCTAGGTAAAGCTTCCTCAGCTCCTCCTCTTTTTCCCTCCGCGCTTTCGCCGACGGTCTCGGCAAGCTCAGGCTTACTCCGGCGTTAGATAGCTCGCGCTTGTATTTGGCTAGTTTTGCGGAGCGCATCAGCTGTCGCGCTTTCACGGCCATCTTTCCAGTTTTTCTTGTCACAATTATCACTCTCACTTTATCCCGCTATTTATCACCCTTGCGGTGCTTCGGATGTCAACCAGTACTCAGCTTCCTTCCTGATGTCCCGCAGGAACTGGCTGAACCCATCGTAGCTCAGGTAATAGATCGTCTTGCCTCCCGAACGCCTTGTCGAGATCATCCCGGTTTCCCGCAGCGGCCTCATCAACACATAGAAGTGCTTCCGTCCCGCCGTTGAATTTATGTCCAGGCCAAGAACTCCCGCAAGTTCTTTGATGCTTTTGGCGTTCTCCTTCAACGTCCTCAAAACTTTCAGCGCCTCCGGTTTCAACGACGAACTCTTTGGATGATTACCATACGCCAAGGCCAATAGCTTCTCAGCTCCACCTCTTTCTTCCAAATCATCACCCATCCAGAGTAATTTTCGCTTCATCTATGGGTGATTTTGATATTTAAACCTTATGGTGGGTAATTTTAACCCTCTTCAAGAGTCTTATGCTTCTCTCACGGCCGATTCTGCCTGTTTTGGATTACCCTATATAAGGTATCTAGCCCACTTCATGCTGATCGTTTCGCAAAAAATTATGCCGGCTGCAACACCCAGTTTCGGGTAGTTACTTTTTAAGGGTATTTTTCAAGGCTCACCCCCCATCGGCCTCGTCCTCTGCCATTTCTTGGTCTCTTTAGATCTTCAACTTGGCCGCCCTCACTTCCGTTTAACCTTCATTCCCTCAAAATATATATTAAAAAGTATATTTTTAATTATATATATACTAAAAAATATGTTTTATAGTAAAGTTTATAAGGTGGTGAATACTAAAAACTTCTGAGGGAGCGAATGGTGAAAGACAGAGTCGAGACATTATTTCTGCAGGAGAAGCCGGCGAAGATAGTGCTGGCGGCGAAGAGAGCGGATAAGCCGATGTATGTGGCGAAGCTTTCCAAAGAAACAGACAGCACGTATGCGCATACATTCCGTGTAGTCTCAAAACTGGAAGAGTTGGGGCTGGTCGTATCCAAAGATGAAGGAAGGATCAAGCTAGTGAAACTGACTGAGATGGGCGAGGCTTTTGCTGGCGGACTCATAAACTTACTAGACCTTTCAGAACTCATCGAAATCGCAATCGCAGTTGAGAGCCTATACGAACGGGAGGTCAAGGGGCATCTGCGGGGGGATATAGAGAAAGAAGCGGTGCTGGGTCGCTTGGAGCAACAAACAAAGAAGCTAGAACATTTAACATGCGAAAAGCCAGAAGTCGTCACGCAACTAGCGAAGAAGCAGCTGAAGCGGATAGAAGAGATATCGAGGGAGGTAAAAGGGCTGATAGTTGGATAATGATCAGGCACGAAATTTCCACCGACAATTTTGTCACGAGCGGAATTTATAGATGCCTAGGATAAAGTTGAAAAGAGGCGAGGCGATTGGTGAATAGGTGGGTTCATGCTTGAGACCTTCCTAGGAGCGATTACATACATACTCGCGCTCGTGTTTGCCGGGGTTACCTTAAGGGTCGCCGGAGAGCGTGCAAAAGTTCTTAAACGACCGATGGATGCCTGCTTCCGTTGCCTCAATGTTTTCGTGGTGTGGGCGGTGCTACCTCTCGTGGTCTTTTTTTCAATCGCCAGATACAGCCTTCCGGGAATCCTCGGGTTTGGGAATGCCCTGCTGCTAGCTTTCGTCGGGCTCGGTGTGTGCTTCGTTTCATCTGTGATGATTTCTTATATTGCAAAGGACGACAGAAAAACCACAGTCGCAATAACAATGAACTCCGCTTTCATGAACGTCACCTATCTTGGTCTCCCAGTTGTGTACGCGCTGTTGGGCGTCGGCGGGCTCGGTCCAGCCAGCCTTTATGCTATGGGAATCGGGATCCCGAACTTGATATTTGGCATAATGCTTGTGTCCTCAGCCGCCAAGAAGCGCATAACTCCGGGATCTTTGATTGAGAATGTGGTTACTTTTCCAGCCGCATTCATGCTTATCGTCGCCTTGCTTTTTGTCGGTTTTGGGGCCCCGCTACCTGGTGTAGCGCTTGACTTTTTCGATGTCCATCTTGCCAAACTATTTTTTGCATCGATGTTGCTAGTCGTTGGGTATCAGATGATTATCGTAAGACCTCGCAAATACGCCGGGTTTCTAACCGCAGTCGGCGCAATTAGATTTGTGGTCTGTCCGCTCGTCACTTATCTCGGAATACTGGCGCTTGGATTGCATGTGGGTGGCTCCATGCCTGATCTCACGCCCAAGCCAGCCCTGATACAATCAGCGATGCCCCCGGCGATTTTTAACCTGTTCCTTGCCTATAATTACAAGTTAGACCGCAAGCTCTACGGTGCGCTCATCTTTTACCTTACTTTAGTTTCCCTGTTCGTCGTCGTGCCGGTGTTGCTCTTCTTCATTTCTATCCTCTGACAAGCTCCCCGACCGACTCAAACGGCACTTCGTGTATCAAGGAGTGTAAAATTTTTGGGAGTTCCGTCAGCATCACCCGAACTTGTGCCGCGGTGTCACGGTCTCTTATAGTCGCTGTATCGTCTTTTAGAGTTCGATGGTCAACCGTCACGCAGTATGGAGTACCAATTTCGTCAGCGCGAGCATATCGGCGTCCGATCGAACCCGCATCATCGTACTCGGCCATGAAACCTTTTGATCTCAAAATTTTGTGTACCTCAAGAGCCTTCTCAGGCATGCTGTCGCGGTTGAGGAGCGGAAAAACTCCAACGGTGATAGGGGCCAACCATTTCTTTAGCCGGAGACGCTTTCCGTCCGACATGTAAGAGTGTTCAAGTACGCAATAGAATGGACGGTCGATTCCATAGGAAGGTTCAACTACATGGCAGAGGATCTTACGCTTTTTGTCCGCAGAAAATATCGTCAAGTCCTCCTTGCTGGATTCCGCGTGGTGGGAGAGATCGTAATCGGTGCGATAGGCCAATCCCGCGATTTCTACCCAACCGAACCGCTCCGTCGAAACTTCCACATCCCAAGTTTCGCTTGAGTAGTGTGCCCGCTGTCCAGGAGTCTGCTCCCTAAAACGAATAGCCTCGCTAGCGATTCCCAGCTCAAGCAAAAAGCGTTTGGTCAGTCCCAAGTAATATGCCATGAGTTCGTTGCATACAAGCCTCCTTTTGACCGCCTGCTCGGTCGTTATCTCGGTCAATTTTTTGTCTCCTTTTTCTTGGTCTTTCGCCAGCCAGAGTATGAGCTGTTCACCCGCCATTTCAGAAAACTTGGGGTGGTGCAGATCCTCGGGATCGAAGAAGACTTCGGCTTCTGCCATCGTGAACTCCCGCAGCCTTATTATGCCTTGGCGTGGAGAAATTTCGTTCCGGTAGCCTTTGCCGATCTGTACCACGCCGAATGGCAGTTTACCACGAGCATATCGTTGAAGCCGTTTGAAATTGATAAAAATCCCCTGAGCAGTTTCGGGCCGCAGGTATCCCGCACGTTTGCTTCCAGGCCCTATAGCTGTTCGGAACATTGCGTTGAAATCGAAAACTTTTCCAAGTTCACCACCACAATCGGGACAGCACACTTTGTGTTTCTTGATGAACTGCTCCATCTCATCCTCGGGTGTGCCCTCGATGTCTTTGCCAGTCTGCTCGCGCACGAGGTCCGCGACTTTGAATGCCTCGCCACACTTCTGGCACTCCACCATCGCATCGACGAAGTGGTTGACGTGCCCGCTGGCTCTCAGGACCTCCTCGGGCGTAATCGTGGGCGAATCAATCTCGAAGAAGCCTTCCCCAATCACATAAAACTCGCGCCATTTCTGGATTATTTTATTCTTCATGATAGTTCCAAGCGGTCCGAAATCGTAGAATCCACCAACACCACCATAAATCTCGAACGAAGGCCAGATGAAACCCCGCCTGAGGGCCAGTTCCATTACCTCTTCGTGTTTTTGCTTCACCTGCACACCGCAATTTCAATTGTCGGAGAGACTAAAAGATTATCTTAGTCGGTCAGAACGCGCAGAAGATCGATATCCCTGACGAGACCGGCAAGTTTACCCTCAGCCGTGATTACGGGAGCTTGTTCCACTTTGTTCTGTTTCATCAACTGAGCGGCTTTGCTCACACTGGTCTTTCTTGTTACTGTGATAAGCTCTTTAGTCATTACGTCCTTTACGAGTTTGTTTGGAATTTTCAGTTTACGTTTGGTGATGTACATGCGTGCTTCGCTGTCCCATGTCCAGCTGTCTCCTTCGCTTCGTCCCGCCATCTGACTCATCTTGGAATCGACTTCTATCTCACTTATTTTAGCTATATCAGAGTCGTCGATGATCCCGACAAGATCCCCCTTCTCGTTAATTACGGGGAGTCCACGAAAGCCGGCAAGGTCGATTATCTCGACCGCTACCTTGAGAGGGGTGCCCTCCCACATTGTCAGGATGTGGGGGCGCATATAGTCCTCAACCGGTCTTTCTAAATTCATCGTGGCAATCGCTCGATAGACTATGTCCCGAACCGTGATTATCCCAACAAGCTTCCCATTTTCCAATACGGGCAGCCTCCGCGCAAATAAATTTACCATGTGTTTCGCAGCGTCCTTCAATTTGTCGTTTGGGCTTATGCGGGGGACATCCCGATCTACCAACATCGCGAGCTGGTCCTCATCAGGTTTTTCAAACAACCTGCGCAGCGTGACCATGCCCACAAGCTCATCCGTTCCACGTTTGACCACAGGGATTGCGCTGGCATTAAGTTTCCTCAAAAGTTCGAGAGCCTCAGCTCTGGTCCCCGGCACTTCCGCCCACTTGACCTCCTTGGTCATCACATCTTTTACCAGCATGTTCTCGTATCCACTATCTACTGTGAGAGTTACTCCCCCAGAACCAATTTTCTTTGATGCGTTAGCTTAAATAATTTTGCCGTTAACGTAAATTGCTCGGAGATTGTCTGCGCGTGCACGATTGACCAAGCCAGCATAAACATCCGAGATGTTCAAAAGATTTTCCCCTCTAGTCAGGATAACAAATGTCGCTTTTTCACCCTCTGCTATTCCCTTCCATGGTAAATTGAAGAGCTTTGTCGGCTCCACCGTCGCCGCCTTCAGGAACTCCCGTGCTTCGTCGCTTCCAGCGGAAGTTGTGGTGCCGCGCAGACATGCCCAGGCGAATGATAGCTCTTCAAACATGTTTGGCTGACATACCATTGCATTGTCGGTCCCGAAGCAGAATCTCGTTCCTGCTACAAGAGCCAAGTGAATGGGTGGACTCCCGACGCCCAGCACGTTGTTTGCCCTCGGGCAGAAGACGACTGGGACATCCTTTTTTTGGAGCAGCGAAAAATCTTGCCTGGATGCGTGAGTCGCGTGCACAATAAATGTCGGGTTGAGTTCAAGAGCCCGTTCTACCTCGCCCACGCCTTTTGACTTTACAGAAGCTTTTTGGGCGGCTTCGGTTTCGGCCACATGGATTGAAAGCAGTTTATTTGCTTTGCGTGTCTGGCGGGCAATTTCAATGAGTTCGTCACCGCTGAAGGCACTAAGCGAGCGCAGGCCCACTCCATCGGCTTTGGCCAGTATCCTAGGGAGTTCCTCGAAATTTAGAGGACGGCCCAAGATGATGGATTTTACCGACATCAGGGAAACCTGTCTGAGTAGCTCTACACCAGTTTCACCGCCTTCCCTGAAATCACAGTGCGCGATCGTGCCTGTGCGAAGCATGTCCTGAAGAGTTGCACGGGTAGCAGCGATGATGTCTTTGGTGGGGTGAGAACTCAACACCTTAAACTTTTCATCCCGTGGACCAACTACCTCGGGCTGTGTTTTTCCAAGATAACGCTCCTTCGCGATTGAATCGACAACATGAGTATGGGCGTTTACGAATGGTGGCAGGATGAATCCGTGTTTTAAATCTGTTGCCCTGCCAGATGGAGAACCTTCCGAGATCTTTTCAACCACGCCGTCATCGACTACAAGATACCCGCGCGTGACTTCAAGCTCTTCACCCTCTAGGATGACGGCGTTGGAGAGCACTTGTTTGGCCATGGTATCCCAAGCGGTATTTGGGGCGGCAGGTTTAAGTTTACGCGGTGGTGTGATGCGGCTGGTCGTCTACAACGCCCGTGAATGTGACCCGAAGCGATGCACTGCGGTACGTCTGCATCGCGCTGGTAAGATTGAGATTGTCTATAACCTGCGTGAGTTGCCTTTAGGAGCGGTCCTCCTCGACCCATTCGCTGAAAAAGCCCTATCGAAGGCCGATGCCGAAACAGCAAAAAAATACGGCTTGGCTGCCCTCGACTGCTCTTGGAAGCAAATCAGAGAGATATCCAACCTCAGAAGAAGGATGGAGTCTCGAGCTCTGCCATACCTGGTCGCAGCGAATCCAACCTATTACGGACGGCCGACTACTTTGAGCACAGCAGAGGCGCTGGCTGCGGCTTTATTTATCTTTGGAGAAATGGCCTCCGCGAAGGATATTCTCAACCTTTTTAATTGGGGGCATGTTTTTCTCGATCTAAACTGGGAACCGTTAGAGGCATACGCTAACGCTAAAGACAGCGGTGAAGTAGTCACTATTCAGCACCAGTTCATACCTTCCCGACAACAACCTTAAATCCTGCCAGTTCAGCAGCCATATTACTAAAGCGATAACCGTTCAAAGAAAAGCTTAAACTCGTTGGCACATACTTAAACTGGTGGCAGAATGCCAAAGCGAGAGGAAAGGATGCCGGCAACCGGTGCCGGATTGATACGGTACTTCCAGGAGGAGGGCAATGGGATAAAGATCTCGCCTAAGACCGTGCTGATATTCACTATTGGGATTATCGGTTTTGAGATAGTTTTACGGTTTTTAAACTTACCTTTGTAGGGGTTCTAAAAGCCGCCCGTTTTCGCGAGCCCCTCCAGCCGTTTTATCCGCTCCTCAGTTGGCGGATGTGTCGAGAAAAGACCAGAAAGTTGGACTCCTGAAAATGGATTCACTATAAACATGTTGGCGGTGGATGGATTGCCCTGCCTCATTGGCCTGTTCTGAGCCGCCGATTGCAGTTTCCGCAGTGCGGTGGCCAGACCGAGCGGCTTGTGCGAGATGTTGGCTCCCCCTTCGTCGGCTCCGTATTCACGGCCCCTGGATATCGCAAGTCTGACCAGAATCGCGCAGAATGGGATCAGGATTATCGCCAAGATAGCCAGGATTGCAACTCCTCCTCCCTCGCGATTCCTTTGTCCACCAGAGAAAATCGAGAAATACATAACATATGTGATCACTGCGCCAATCATCGCCGCCATAGTGCCGATGAGCATATCGCGGTTTTTGACATGCGTGATTTCATGCCCCAGTACCCCTTCGAGCTCTTCATCGTCCAGTAGATTCATCGCACCCTGGGTTACCGCGACGACCGAGTGGGATGGGGAGCGGCCCGTTGCAAAGGCGTTGGGCGTTTCTATTGGGATTATGGCTACATCGGGCTTTGGCAGGTGGGCGTTGGAAGCCAGACGGGAGACCATTTCGTGAAGTTTGGGCTGTTCAGTTTCGCTGACGATTTTAGCGTGGTAGAGCCTCAGCACCCACTTGTCCGCGTACCAATAGATAGCCACGTTCATCAGTACAGCAATGGTTAGAGAAATTCCGATGGTGTAAGTTATGGGAATTCCTAGGAAGTACCCTGCTACAGATACTACTAGCAGCATTAGCCCGGTAAGCACACCCATAAGCAGAGCAGTTCGCGCGTTGCCACCCATAATCATCAAGTTAAGTTGATTGTCAAAAGTTGCTTAAAAAACTTCCGCAAGCCAGCTGATTTTGCCCGGCCTGAGCGAGATTTTCCCCTCGAACGCTTTTAAAAACAGATTTACCGCGGCATCAGGTTTCAGTTTCGTGGTGTCGATTTCGTAAACTTTGTCGGTACTGTGGGCGTCAACAGCTTCCCACAAAATTATATCCAGCGCCTCTGCCTCGACATTTTCACGCGTTTTTGCTTTTGAGTAGCCTCGGGCACTAAGGCGCCGTTCGAGTACATTCGGACTAGTCCGGAGGACGACAACATGAGTGAGAAGTTTTTTTTGCAGCAGGTGCGCCAGTAATCCCTCTACAATGACTGGTCCACTAGAATCTTTGATAGCGCGAGCAAATTCTTCCCTCATTTTTGGGAGATTGGCAATTTTCGTGCCATCGGCATCAAGTTTGTAAATTTTCTTTTTGGTGATCAGGGCGTTGAGTTCTATCACCGAAGCACCTAACTTTTTTGCCAGCGCTCGGGCGAAAACAGATTTTCCAGTGCCAGGGGTGCCGCTGACCGCAATCACCAAACGCCTCAAGCAACCGCCTCATAGCTTCTCGGCGCGCATGTCTATTATGTTGTTCAGCTCGCTGCCAGTTGAGATTATCGTCACGGGTACTTCAAGTTCACTTTCGATTTTTTTCACGAATTCCTTCGCCTCTTCTGGGAGCTGTTTCCAATTTTTGATGCCAGAAGCACCTTTGAATAACCGGTCTAAACAAGTTATTGTCAACTGTGTCGCACCGTTGATCATAACCGAACGCTTTGCTAGATCAAAATCAAAAGTACCTATTCGTCTGCGCCGACCAGTTACCGTTCCGTACTCGACTATACCCAGCTTCTCCGCTTCCTCTTGGGAGATCTCGGTCGGAAACGGTCCAGCCCCGACCCTGCTCACGTACGCTTTGAAGATGAGCATCACGTCATCAATTTTTGTTGGTCCCACGCCGACATCCGCTGCAAGAGTGCTCGCGCTCGTGTCCTTACTCGTGACGTAGGGATAGGTGCCGTGAGTCAGTGAAAGAGCAAACCCTTGAGAACCCTCGATTAACACTCGCTCTCCACGACGAATTGAATCGTTGACTTCCTTTGGAACGTCCGCCAGGAAGCGTTTGAGTTCAGGCATCTCCTCGGCCAGCTTCGCGGTGCGGCTGACCCTAGCGACATTCGCAGGGCCGCAGCCAGTTCCAGTTGTGCCTATCTTCCCCTTGAGATACTCCGAGGATTTGTCCTGTTCGATGTGCTGTGGTTCGATCACCGTGCAGCGTTTGTCTATGCCAACTCGGTCACCCGTTTCCGTCAACCCTATTTCTTCGATCAACACCACCGGATTTACCAGCACGCCAGGGCCGATGAGGAGGCGGGCTTTTTCATATACGAATCCACATGGGATTTGTCGCAATCCGAATTTTTTTCCCTTGTGAAATACCGTGTGGCCCGCGTTCGGACCAACACCCGCGCGAGCCACGATTTTTGGTTTATCATGAAGTGCGAGATATGCGATAATCTTTCCCTTACCTTCGTCACCCCATTGACCTCCCGCTACGACCATGCAAGGCAAGTGATCACCTCTCGCACTATACTCTGCAGGTTTAAATTTTTGTCGGGCCAGCGTGGAACTCTTGCATCGCAGATAATAAACCTATAACTGGAAAGGGATTGCATCTGTTATAAAATAAAAAACTCTTTTTGGCAAAAAGCGCCCGATTAAAAGCCCGTTTTAGGGATAACTTTAAATACCGTCTAAATAGATGAAAATATGTTCTATAAGTTGTTTGAAATAATTGAGGAGGCAGATAAATGGTGGAATTGCCCGTTGCGGCTATAGATCGTGTCATAAGGAAATCAGGTGCAAAGCGAGTTAGTGAGGGGGCAGCGACCGCTCTCGCGGAGGTCCTTGAGGAGCGAGCGTTGGCGATTGCGGCTGAAGCGGCGAAGCTCGCGGAACATGCTGGAAGGCGAACTGTGCGGGATGTTGACATCCGACTTGCCGCGAAAAGAGTTTAATTTTTATAATTCAGCGCTCCAATCAAATTGGGGTCAAAGTGAGTGAGGCTGAACCGCGCGTAAGCGACATGCCACGTCTATACAACGTCTTCGATGTACCAAAAATAACATCTGTTCGTGCAACCACAACCCTTCACTCTAAAATAGATTTCAGGGAAATTTTGAATCGTCTTCCAAGAGTAACCAAACTGCGAACATCAAACAAGACCGTGGTGAAATTCGAACTAAAGCGCGGTAGCTACCTCCTGCTTTTCCCGACCAATTACATAGAGATCCACGCGCCTGACGAGGGTGGCGTTCGCGAGGTCCTGCTTGCATTCAGGGACGAACTTTTCAAGAACGGGCTTTTATGAGCAGGTTGGGCATGAGTGGATTGCTGAAGGGTGCACAAATAGCTGTTAGAACATGCATGGGGGTTAAGCGAGGGGAAAAAGTCCTCGTCGTCACTGACCCACCAAAACTCAAGATATCCAGAGCCATCATTGAGGCTGCCCGCGAGTTAAGCGCAAAGACGATGTTGATCTGCATGCCCGTGGGTAAGCGGCACGGCGGCGAGCCGCCAGAAATAGTTGCTCTTGCCATGCTGTCCTCGGATGTCGTGATCGCTCCCACCACATATTCCCTTACCCACACTCAAGCTCGCCTTCGCGCGACCAAAGCCGGGGCAAGAATCGCGACCATGCCGATGATAACTGCAGGTATGATGTGCCGAGGCGGGATGCTTGCAGATTACAAGGTGGTGAGCAGGTTGACCAAAAAAGTGGCCGCCAGGTTTGACCACGCGGCGGAGGTCGAAGTCACTACATTGGCTGGAACGGAACTCACATTCAGCATAGCGGGACGAAAAGCCCATGCCGATACCGGGATATTTCACGCGCCTGGCGACTTCGGCAATCTTCCCGCAGGTGAGGTCTTCATCGCGCCCGTGGAAGGGACGGCGGAAGGGTGCGTGGTCGTGGATGGGTCAATGGTTGGTAGAATGGGTGGGGGGATTGAGATATCAGTCAAAAAAGGTATTGCGAGTAAGATTTCCGGTTATTCCGCTCGAACGCTCACCAAGATGCTGGCTGGAGCTGGACCCAGAGCCAGAAACGTGGCCGAGTTCGGCATTGGCACAAACCCAAATGCGCGCTTGATCGGGAACGTGCTCGAGGACGAAAAGGTGCTGGGAACCTGCCACATCGCGCTCGGAGACAACTCGACCTTCGGCGGCCGGGTTCAGGCGGGAATTCATGTTGATGGGGTCTTCCTGAAACCTACGGTAAAGTTAGATGGAAAAATTCTAATGAAAGACGGACGATTAAAACTATGATTACTCGACCGTGACCGACTTTGCGAGCGAACGGGGGCGATCGGGATCTTGGCCCCGCTCGACGGTTATGTGGTAGGCAAGCAGCTGGAGCGGGATGATGTATAGCAGCGGAGTGAAGAGCTCCTCGGTCGGCGGGATGGGAATAAACTCATCCACATGCTCTTTCACATCGTCACTCTCCTCAGCTATCGCTATCACCGTCGCCCCGCGGGCCCTCACTTCCTCTATATTGCCGACCATTCGGGCCCTGCACTCCCCCGGCGGTACCACGGCGATGACCGGTGTGCCCTCGGAGATGAGAGCGAGCGTGCCATGTTTGAGCTCCCCGGCAGGCATTCCCTCCGAGTGGATGTAGGTTATCTCCTTAAGTTTCAGGGCTCCCTCCAGCACGACAGGATAGCCGATACCCCTTCCTATCAGATAAATGTCCTGAATATCGCGGTAGCGCTTTGCGAGCTTTTTCACCTGCGGTTCCGCGCCGAAAATCACCGCCCGCGCAGCATCCGGTAATTTTGCGAGATTCGCGATAAGCTTATCAGTCCCCTGCTTTGACAGACCTTTCCCCCGCGCTAGATGAACCGCAAGCATCAGGAGGTAGGTAACCTGCGCTGCAAATGTCTTCGTCGCCACCACACTGATTTCAGGGCCCGCGTAGGTGTGACAGACGAGGTCGCTCTCTCGGGTTATCGAGCTTCCAACCACGTTTGTCAAACACGCCACCTTCGCGCCATGCTCTCTCGCTGCTCGAACGGCTTTCAGCGTGTCTGCGGTCTCCCCAGATTGCGTGATCGCCAAAATCACAGTCTTACTATCCAATCTGCAGCTCTCCTGAAACTCGGATGATACCACAGCCTCAACAGAAAGGTCCGCCAGTTTCGCCAGCGCATATTTGCCTACCAAGGCGGCGTGGTAGGAGGTGCCGCAGGCGATTAAGTAGACGCGCCTCGCCTCCAGCAAAAGTTTTGCTAGCTTCCTCAGTTCCGCTGGGGCTGCGCGAAGAGTGTCGCGAATCACATCTGGCTGCTGATATATCTCCTTAAGAGTGAAATGGGGGTAGCCCATCTTCTCTGCCATCTCCGCGGTCCACTTCACGTTTATCGGGCGCTTCTTGATCACGGTTCCGGAGGCGATATTTTTTATCACGACCTTTTCCGGGGTCAGGACCGCCATTTCGCCGTTTTTTAGTACGATGACTTGCTTGGTGTACTGAAGTATCGCTGGGATATCCGAGGCCAAAAACATCTCACCCTTGCCCAATCCGATGACGAGCGGGCTCTCCTTTCTGACCGCGATAAGTTTGTCTGGCTCGGCCGCGCTGATTATCGCGACCGCAAAGCCCCCTTCTAACCTCTTGGCTGCTTTTATGACACTTGCTTCAAGACTTCCCCCCTGCTTCATGAAGTAAGCGATCAAATTTGGTATAACTTCTGTGTCGGTCTCTGAGACGAAACGGTATCCATTTTTTTTGAGGAATTGCCGAAGTTCCGCATAATTTTCGATGATACCATTGTGGACGACCGCGACAGTTCCCGAGCTGTCGAGGTGAGGGTGGGCGTTCGCGCGAGAGGGTGCGCCGTGGGTAGCCCAGCGTGAGTGCGCCACGCCTAAATTTCCCGGTAAATCATCAAGTTTCAAATTTTTGTTGACTTCCTCGAGCTTGCCTCGGTCTTTCTTCACGTGTATTTTACATTCGTGAATAGTTGCCTCGCCAATTGAGTCGTAACCTCGATACTCGAGACGTCTGAGGGAATTTAGCAATAATGGTGCCGCGTCACGTTTGCCTATATACCCAACAATTCCACACAACTCATAACCCCCATAACCTTCCTATATCTGTCTTTAAACGTTTAATCCACTTTTGGGAGTATTTGTCCTTTTTTCCACTCACCTTTCAAAAGGCACATAAGGTTTAACCTTGTATGCTGGTTTTCTCCGCCATCCCCCGCCTATCTCTAGGTTTTCCCGCCAGAAATCACGTAAGTGTATACAGCAGCCGCGACATCTCCTGCTCCAACGGTCGATGCAAAACTCCTTGCCTTGTAGCATGGGGTGACTACCAGCGCGGCGTCCCCAATCTTGCTGCCGTACTTTTTTGTAGCATGTTCAGCTGCTTCTCGACCTTTTTTAGAGTAGTTCTTTATTTTCATTCGCTTGGCGAGTTCCCCGAGGGTTGGATATGCGCCTTTCTCAACCCTACAAACTCCAGCAGCGGCCGCGGCAACCTGCGCTCCTTCAAGCAGTTCCCGCCCGTATTTTGTGCTCAACGAGGCTTGGTAATCGGCGGAATGAATCCAAATAGTGGATAATCTTTCCGATAATTCCAAGATGTTACGCATCGCCTGAATCTTGTCCTTCGTTTCAGCCCCGATCGTCCGCGAGACCTGCAACACTTCATCTTCGTTCACCGAGAGTGTGTCGAACATGGAGTAGAGTCGGTAGAGAAGGCGCCTCTCTCTTTCGTCAAATGCCGCCAACCCCCCAGCGTCGGTGAAAAGCGGCGAGTCGGCAACATTACGGACTTTTCTAATCACTCCTTTAACAAAACGAAAATCCCGGTCGCTTATTCCGTTTGCGAAGAGGACATGCCATCCGACCAGGTTCACCATATCCAGCTTGTCGTATTTATCTAAGATTCGTTCAAGTGCGTTAGGCAGTTCCCGCAGGTACGGTCGAAGCTGCTCAATCCTCCGCCCTCGCCCTTCACAAAGTATGTACCTGTTCGTTCCGCGGGCTTGGAGGATGAATGAAAAAGGTTTATATTTAGTGGCGAAGGCGTGAGATAGGTCGATCTTTTTTAGGAATTTTCGGTCTCCGAGTGATAGCCGAGTACTAAGATTTGGTGAGATTACGCCGACGAATGCGACATCTGATCCGAGAGATCCAAATGATGCCGCTTCTTGGCCGGCATTTCCTCCGAGTTTGTACCTGACATCTGCCCCCCGGGTTTCCGCTGATTTCACAAGTTTTTGGGCTTCCTCCAATTGTCCGTCTATTGATACTTCATCACCTTTTCCTGTTGCTATTGTCTTGTAGGCGGTTCTCATCTGCTCGGCTAGGGAACCCGAATACTCTCCAGCAAATTTCTCTAGATCGCCGAGACTGGGAAAGGTTACCCAGACATCGACTGTTGAATCAAATCCAACAGCTATCGCAAGCCCCATATACAATCCCACATTTTCTTTTGGTTTCGGTCTAAATAACAGCACTGTCAAGCTCAGAAATTTCGCTAAGTTGGTGAAATGGCAATAACTAGAAACGAACGAGACCTTCTTTGAGTCTTAGGACGATATCGTCTGCGTCTGAACTTTTTGGGGATCGCGAGCCTCGAATATCACGAGCGAAACCACCGCCAATACAAACAGGTGATCCTTGATAACGACTTCATCTTCTTGCCAGGTATCGCCGGTTAAAGAAGACGGGAATTCTCATCTCTAAAAGTGTTTGAAGGATTGAACAAAAAAACAAAAATAAAAGAAGAGGGGATTGCTGTTCCCCTCTGTTTTCCGTCACTTTTTCCGCATCAATACCAAAACCACGACGGCTATGACAATCACAACTCCAATCCCAACTGCTACCCAAGTCCAGTCAGTCGGTGCTGTCGTCGTTGTTGTCGTTACTGGTGTTGTCGTCGTTGTTGTCGTTGTCGTAGTTGTGGTTGCGGCTACTGGTGTTAGGCTCCAAATAATCTTTTCCATTGTAGCATTCTGAGAGCTACCAGGGTACGGGCCGGCTGGGAGAATCGGGTTGGTGTCAGCGTTAGGCCAGTTTGTCCAGTATGTTGTGTTGAAGACGGACCAGTCTCCGTGTCCGCATATTGGAATATATGGCATCTCCGACCCTACAATTTCCTCAATCTGGTTAGCGATGCCCTGTTGGGCTGCGGGCGCGGCAAATTTGTCATTCTGTGGGTTCTCCGCGTATCCGAGCAGGAAGATGACCTCGCGCGATTCACCAGGTGCCAGTGTCAATCGAACTTGGTGTGATCCCACTGGTGCCCAGCCGTGAGCGATGGAGTTAGTTGACCGACCTTCTTGCACCACCAGCGGCTGATCGAAGTCGCGGTAAGGGCCGAGGAAGGCATCGCGTGACGTGTCGAAACCTGCTACCGGAACCGAGCAGGCAAAATACGCGAAGTGGTCACGGCGCTCGCGGTACTCAGTCTTATGGTAAATGACTCCTTCTTCGACCTCGACTTCTCCAATGTTGTAGTTGCGCTGAAAGTTGGTCATGTCGTCAAGAGCGTCCCACAGGCAAAACTCGACTAGAGAGAAAAGCTGCAATTCTAACGGCGTGTTATTGGTGTTGCACAGGAGAACGCGCCATACCTCCAGTGTCTGGCCTAATGGCACAAAGTAAGTCACATCAGTCTCGACGCCGCGGTAGGTCGAGCGGATGCGAGTGTATCCGAGCCCGTGACGGCACTCGTATGTCTGAAGCTGCTTGTGCACTGGTTGCCATGTGGGTGACCAAAAGTCTCCGTCACTGAGCCGCAAGTATAGCGCGCGCCCGCCGCTATCAGTTGGGACGGCGTTGTGACGATAGCGGATGATTCGACGGAGGCGGGGATCACGATAGAAGCTGCAGCCGCTCCCCGTATTGGAAATCATCGCAAAGTAGTCTCTCTGCCCCAGGTAGTTGATTCAAGGCGTGGGAGTGTCGGGACGGGTGATGACGTATTCTCTCCTATCTTGGTCGAAGTAACCGTACGACGCCCCACCGCTCTTATTGAGCTTGCTACTGTTGTGCATTTTTATCCACTCAAGTGATCTGCCCGTTTCAGCCTCAGAAACACACTAACTTTTTTACCCATATAAAAGTGAAACGTTTTGATTAGCTTTGCTCCTAAAGTCGAGGGTGAAGGGGGGCGTCCCCGAGGACGGGCTGAAAGTGGCGGTCACTCCATACGAGTTTCCTGCCGACAGACTGACCGTGCCGCTGAAGCCGTTGATGGACGACACGGAGGAGATAGTCAAGTTTATCATGTCTCATATATCTTCTTCCGATGTCCGACTACAAGTAGAAGAACGACATTGCCTTCTACCCTGTAAATCACTCGATAGTCTCCAACTCTGAGTGAGAACTTCCCTTTCAGCGACCCGTGAAGTGACTTTCCCTGAAAAGGGTCTGTCATTAGCGAAGAAATTTGTTTTAAAACTTTTGCTTGAATTTCTCGCTCAAGCTTTCGGAAAAGCTTCTCGAATTTTGGCGTCGATTTAAGTTCGAAGCTCATCTTCTAGACCCAACTCTTTCACGAAACTTTTTAGTGGCTGAGTTTCTCCTCGTTTTACTTCTTTCTCAGCCTCTTCAATAGCGCGCATCAACTCTTCATCTGTTATCACGTCTATCGTCTCCAAGAGTTCATCGAGCAAGTCACGGGTCTGGGAAATGCGTTTAATGACATCTTTATCTATACTAATCGTCGCCATCATCTCACCTAAATAATTTTGATTAGTTGGCCATATTAGACTATCTATTCATTGCGGCCTCATTTGGGTGATTATGGACCCTACCATGCCTCGCACTTGGCTACATGCCGATTTTAACCTTTGCGGCGGGAAGTCTCCTTCCTTCAGGGAGGGGATGAAAGCCGCCGAATACTTTCGGTGTTGCCCAATTACAACCGGGGATAAAACACGTTTCTGTGGCGATTTGAGCAATTTCTTGACTGTTTATAAATTACTTTT
>Ga0315296_10000622_pt1 | contig 32234 bp, 33 predicted proteins | sample YL17G14_18_MG_FD_203921 | JGI IMG/M metagenome (GOLD analysis project Ga0315296, IMG submission 203921) | Sediment microbial communities from Yellowstone Lake, YNP, Wyoming, USA - YL17G14_18 | ecosystem: Environmental > Aquatic > Freshwater > Lake > Sediment | place: USA: Wyoming | collected... | reverse complement strand
CTGTATTCTTCGTATATTACGTGCCATTCAGCGAATACGCCTTTTCTGGACCGGAGACCGACGCATGGTAGTGCCGCATACTGGGCATTCCGGGCTGGCCCCAACTCCTTTCTCAACGTGGCCACATGCTGGACACTTCAGTGTCCACCTTATCTGATGGCTGAGTCTGGATGCTATATCAAGGATGTCAAGATGCATGAAGCTCGCGGTGTTCAACAGAGACAAGTCAGTAGAAACCACTGTAACCAGATAGCCGGCCTTTTTCTTTGACAGGGCCAGAGCAAGAAGCTCAATGTCGTTATCTGACAATGACGTGGCATCGCCGACATCTCGTGCAACTTGCCTCACCTCTGCCAAGTCAACTGCCGCAGGCGCTTCTTGCCGGAGCCGCCCGGTTGAAATGAGGGTTTGAGCCCGGCTCTCTGACGGCCTGTTGTGGAGTTCTCCCAGTATCGATGGGACTGTCACCAAGTCTGCATCCGGGTTCTTCTGCGTCCACGTGGAGAGAAGTGCACCAGCATCAAGAATGTATGCTCTCTGCATGAGGCTCACCTAGACGCTACTAGGTACCAGTCTCGTTCGCAGTCTGTCGTAGTAGTTGTCGTAAAGCCTGATGAAACGCGTAACGCCCCTCGCCTTTTTCACCCAGACCTTCTCGGACGGCTGGACATCCCAGCGAGTCTGACCATCAATCACTGCTATTCCCGGGGCCCCCGGCTTAACAAGCTCTATCTCAACCAAGCTGCGATCTGGAATGACGAGCGGCCGCAGTTCCGACCTAGGCGGACAGACTGGGACGATTATGAGTGCTTTGAGGGAGGGTGAAAGTATTGAGCCACCCGCTGAAAGACCATATGCAGTCGACCCACTTGGCGTTGCAACCATGACACCATCTGCCCTACCGAAGCTGATTTTCGTTCCATCAAGATAGATATTGAAGGCCAAGAGGCGGCCGTGCACGCGAGAAGCAATGTACACCTCATTTAGGGCATCCTCAAAGATTCTGTCGCCAATACCTGAGCTGAGATTCACGCACCTCTCGATTATGCACGCCCCGGCCAGAATCTTCTCTAATGAATTCAGAGCATTCGCTGCGTCACTCTCAGTCATGAAGCCTACCGTTCCCAGATTGATGCAGAATAGAGGAGTTGCCTTATTCCTGAGTTTCGACAGCGTATGCAGGATGCTGCCGTCCCCGCCAATCACAGTCACAAAATCGACATCCATGTCTTCGATTGGCGTAGGTTTCGCTTCTTCGCTGACAACATTGCAGGAACCTGGGTTTACCTTGACATCGACATCATGCCCAACGAGGAAGTCCACCACGTTCTGCGCCAGCCGGTCGGTCTCCGCTCTACCAGGCCTGCAAACAAGGCCCACCGCTCTGCGCTCTGTTAGGATTCGAGGGGCCTCCTCAATCATGGATGACACTTCCGGACAACCAGTCAAACGCACCTCATTTTACTGTTGCTGTTAAGCGTTGCTAGGCACCCTCACATCGTCCACAGGTGGCTCCCCATAAAGTATATGAACAGAACCGGACGACCGACCGGTAATTCTCTGCAAGAATGGTATGGTGATTCCGATGAGTATTAGGAGAGTAGAGGCAAGGACTCTGAAGCCCGGTGGATACATCATAGTTGACGATATGCCTTCCAGGGTTGTCAATGTGGAGAAGTCAAAACCGGGTAAACATGGAGCAGCTAAGATCACCCTTGAAGCAGTGGGTTTCTTCGACAATCGGAAACGACAAGCTATCATGCCTGCAGATCGAATGGTGGATGTGCCCATCATAGACAAGAAGGCCGCTACTGTCATCGCTGACATGGGTGAGAGCTTCAGCCTCATGGACAGCGAAACATTCGAGACTTATGAAGTGCCTAAGCCTGCCGACCAAGATCTCGCCGCTCAGATCACCCTGAATACGTCGGTTGAGGTGTGGTTCGTCCTGGAAAAGCGCGTGATTATGCGGGTAAAATCAGAGAAGTAGCCTTTGTCACCGTCAGTACGTGCCACTTCATTACTTGTTGCTGCAAGAAGAGATGGTGCGGAGGACGGGGTTCGGAATTCGGGGCTGCGTGTCGGTTCCTGCTTGGGGCGCTAGGCCAGCCGCAAATATTCAGCGGTTTCGTCGCCGTAGAACCACTATGAGAACCACAACGACCACTGATGTGGACCCCAGAATCCCCAATCCCGTCACTATCGTATTTGGAACACGCCACATGTCCGACCTCGAAATATAATAGTGTGTGGTATTTGATGTATTCCAGTTGCCAAGAGTGTCGCTTGCATAGTACTTCACATGGAATTCATAGGTATGACCATCTTCGGGAACACTGACGTTGTAGCCACCATAGTACCGATCCTGTATAGTACCAGATGCTGACATCGTCACATTGTGCCATTCCAGTCCGGAGATGTTGCTGATGCTTCCTATGACAGTCTGCACTCCATCTGCATCCTTCACTGTGACCTCGAGAAAAACGCTTACAACGGGGGAAGTCACCCAGTCAACGTAGAAGTCGCCGTAGTACGAGAAAGTTGGCCCATCGCTGGATGAGAGAATGTATACCTGCGGTGCTCCTGCCGCTGCAACTGTCAGCACGATTACCCCAAGCAGAATGATACTCCTAAACGCCATCAGACGAGTCCTCCTCTTATCAATTTCCTTAAATATATATATATATATATATATATGCGATGGTGATGTAGAAATATCCGCGTTTCTCGGGGAAGGGAGAGATGACGAGTCCAGCAAGGTCAGCACTGCAATATTTCCTGCTAATCGCAATCCTCTGGAGCTTCACGATGCCGAATGCATGTAGCTTACAGCCGAAGACTACAACATCTGTGATTCCGATAGCCGCTCCGGATGAAGCTCTCAGTGGTGAGAACTCCTCTGCAAACATCAGTCAATCTGTGGGACCATTACCGTGGGTGGAACGCTACATACAAACCAACTGGGAGGATCCAAAGTCTCTGAAAGCAAATGGAGATTGGAACCAGACGGCTCTCCTATCTTCTGAATCCTTCCCGAGTGTTGGAGTGGATGAGAGTAGTCTAGTAATAAGCCAGACGTCGTTGGCCGATTCTTCCTCTAATGGAACTTCAGCCGCAATTCCAGCATCGACGATTCTGTCAGAGCCAAGGCAGGACAGCGACGTTGCTACGCCACTAACACCAGCCAAGAACGGACATTGGTTTCCATGTATGTCCCAAGCTCGGATGTATTTCGACTTTGCCACGCCTGCACCGCCTGTCTACCTGCAGCTCTACATCCATTTGCAGATTCAACGAGACCAGGATGTATACTCGCGCTATCTAAGGGTCAGTCTTGATGGTTCACAATTCTACGAAACCATTATCGGGTCGGCCGGATTTCACGGTGACATACCCTTTTATTCGTGGACTGGACAACACACAATAAGACTGGAAATCTACTATGGCGGCTATGTCCAGAAGGGGTGGAAGTTGCTGTACTTCTGGGTGTACGGCATCAATGGGATGCTGATGGATGTCAACGGGGAGTATACCTACCAATCCTACTATTGTGACCTGAAGTACCTCGCTAAGATGGGCGAACAGACCACCCTCAACATACAGGTCGTGAACGCATGGGATACCATACCTAGGTATTGTGTCATCTATGTGGACTCTGTTTGGATTACCACTTTCATCGTGCCAGCAGCTTTTCAGATTCCTCTTGGTAACTACGCTGACGACTCAATTCATGAGCTCATGGTACGGATCTACAGCTGCGCAAACACGGAGTATGGAAAGAAGATTACTCAGCTACTTGTCCATCATATCGGTGTGAAGTATGAAATGGACTATCAGTCTGGCCACACGCCAGACCAACAGTTCATCGATTACGTTCAGGCTTATTACAAGGCATACTGCTACCACCGCGTGGAGCTTTACGTGGATCAGAGTCTGATCTTCGATGATAACATTACGGGTACACAGTGTGATGGCATGTACAGCGTGAACTTCCAACATGCGGGACAACCCTACTGGCATTGGTATCTGTTTGCCCACTACTTGGAGCCTCGCCTAGGTTGGGGCTTCTATTCACCCCTTTATCAGTACATATGCATTGCTGACCAATCATGGCTGGATTGGTGTGGGATATTGAGACCTATCGCTTGGGCGAGGAGCGCAGTCACAATGCACGAACATGGGCATTGGCTTGGCCTGTCCCATTACCCCGGAGGCGCTTGTCCGTGCCCTACATGCTGCTATTCCAACGCTTGGACAAGTGTCTGTTCAACAGTAACCTATTGTGTCTATCACTGGAGACAGAGCGCTTGGTCCTGAGGCAGAATGCTCAACTGTGCGCACGTTGGCGCAGTAGTCTGAGTGTCAAACAAGATTTTGCCGTGTATTACGCTTGGAGAGCAATCCCGGATCCTAGAGGCGGCAATCGAGGTTTTGAATGACTGTCCTCTCTGAACTCCTTGACAGCCTTACAACTCAGGGAGATGGCTCACCGCATAAGACTCCATTAACAGAAATGCTTTTCACCCGTTCATGCGGGGGTCTTGGTGTGCGGAGGTTGCCAAGCCAGGTCAAAGGCGTAGGTCTGTATTTCTCTGGAAATACATTGCGAAACTCAGGCTCCTATTTCGTAGGAATTCGCGGGTTCAAATCCCGTCCTCCGCACCAATTCATTTGATCTGAAGATGTAATGCGGACGAACATCAGTTCCACCGGGTCTCCGATGCGGGATTTACTCTTCCTATCCAGAGAGCCTCTTTCTTGGCATGGTAATCCTTGCACCGAGTGACTAGAAGGCGCTCAAGATAGCCACTGACGACAGTCCTAGCTACCATCTAGGCTTCTTGGGATGACCTAGAACAATGGGCATCTTACCCGTCCTTCCGGCCGCTGCCTTCAGTTCTTGCCACGACCTCGTTTCCTCAAGCTTCACAATGCCGAAAGGAGATTCTCCGACGACAGTTGTGGTACCCGGTCGGGCTAGCACACCACTGAACTGCAGAAGAGCCCTCGCCGGGTCATATCTGGTGCATTTCTGAATGTGTTTCTTGTACCAAGTCTCTGAAACATATGCTTTGCCGCAACTGCAGATATGGCAGACATTCGATATTCTGCTGCTGAGTTTCTCAAACCGTTGGCTGCTCAAAGACTCAAAATAGTCACGAGGTATGCTCGAGTTCACAAGCCTGAGTTCTAGCTCTTCTCCCTTGGCTGGAACTAGTAGAAGAACTAGTACCCGTCTGATTGCTACAACTGCAGTATACTCAGGGTAGGCGTATGCCGAACCTTCTGGAAGACTTCTGAGAACTTCATTGACATCATGCATATCTTCATAGTACCAGCACTGAACTCGTCCTCTAGGCGAGATCATGAATGCTGGGGGGTCCCAACCCCTCATTATCACGCGGAGATTCCCGCCTTCTGGGGATTTCCCTTCTCCTTCTCTTCCACGCGTACCAGTTGGAACCACGGTTTCAACTAGCTCACTCTCCTCAAGCTTCTTCAAAGTCATCTGAAGGTCAATGTTTGAGCTGAAAACAACCCATCTCTGTTTCCTAGCCGTGTTCTCTGCCATCAGTTCACTCGCCGAAAAAGACGGGGTATTCTTGTGAGGTTGTGCTCTTCGAGAGGTAAAAACCTTGTCTGAAAACACAATAACAATCCAACTCCTCACTACTATCAAGATAGATGCTGAAGAACCTTGGAACGATCTATCGTCTCTCATAATCTGGACATATCTGATTACGCTAGACGAACTGAACCATCTCTCGGAAGAAGAGAAGAGAGCTCTTAGGCGGTTCATTTCTCTCTACTGCGAAGTCAGAGAGTCCTAGCGCACTTCAATCATCCCCAGTAGGCGACAATCTGTCCAAGGAGGATTAGCCATAGTCCCTCCAACTTCGACAGGTTGGAAGCCCCAATGCGTCACGAGCGGTCCAATCAGAAACAGGAAAACCATGATGAGGTACCTTCAGAACAAGACCATTGGCCATGATGAAAACGGAAGACTGCAGCCGGCATTTTCGATTCTGCGAGGTCAAGAGCCTTTACTGCAATACCACATGTATCCAAACCGCGGATTTGTTCCGTGATGGCGGTGTGATGTCTGAAACCAAGTGTTACCATAAGCCTCCATCATTGTCAACCATGTCTCTTTCATTGTGTTACAGTCAGACAACAGTTCTCGAACAATATGAAGGACGACAAGTCATCCGTATCGTAGGACTCTTCAGTTCTTCAATGACAGGAGCACATCACTCAGGCGCATCATATCAGGGCAGGCTCCTCGGAGAGTCTTGATCTTCTCGATGTGGCGAATTACACCTTTCTTATCCACAACAAAGACTGCTCTGCTGCCGTATCCTTTCTTGGGAACGAAGCAATCGTACTTCAGTGAAACGTCGCCGAGAGGAACGCGATCCGAGAGTACTGGGAAGCTCAAGCCCCCAATCTCACGAATCCACTTCGCGTTCGATTCAGCCGAATCCATGTTCACGAGGAGAATCTCGGTATTCAAAGCATGCAACTCGTCGGTTCTCTCTCGATAGAAATGAATGTCATCTTTACACGACCTAGTAAGGTTGCCGGGATGTAGGACCAATAGTACATTCTGCTTGCCCCTGAAGTCTGATAGGCGCACATCATTGCCATTCTGATCTTGAAGCGAAAAGTCTGGTGCTTTCTCGCCAATGTTTAGGCATACGTTTTGCTCACGTAGAATCACAGTTACCACGACCTCTCTTTTCCTGATGCAGCCCATACGACTCATATAAGGTTAACTATAGTGAACAGAACCTAGTCGATTCCCATCCGTTCGGGTCTTTATGGCAGTACCATGAGACTCTCATTCCAGTGACGCCGCTAGGTGTTCCTTCAGCAGGTTCCAGCCTCCAACCTCTGGCCGAAGATCTTCGCGAGCAAGAGCTACGTCGACTATCCCGTCATACATAACACGCCCTCGCCTCAGAGCCAGAATAGAGTCAGCCCAGTTCTCAAGAAAGAAACTGTCGTGCGTCGTGTACATCACGCTTACGCCTTCTTCCTTTCTGAGACTATTCACAATGTCAAGAAGACCCGCGATCATCGGGAAATCTAGGCCGGTGAAAGGCTCGTCTAGCAACAGAATCTTCGGGCGCATGGCAATGATACCTGCGAGAGCGACACGTTTCGCCTCGCCATGGCTGAGTCGATTGACAGATCTCTCGCCCATTTCCGAAAGGCTCACGATATCGAGCGCCTGCTGAACTCTGGTACTGACCTCCTCTTCAGGCAGTCCTTGATTTCTCGGACCAAAGGCGACGTCCTCCCAGACCGTTGGAGCAAAGAGCTGGTCCTGGGGGCTTTGAAAAAGGAAGGCAAAATCCTGCCTGACGGCCCAGAGGTTCTTCCTAGCCACAGTGCGTCCGAAAACCCGAACCTCGCCTTGTCTGGGTTCCAACAAGCCCAGAATCAATCTGAAAAGTGTGGTTTTTCCCGAGCCATTGAGCCCTACGACGGCCTTGAGTTCCCCAGCTTTCAACTCCGTGCTGATATCCTCCATGGAGAAGCCAAGATAGCTGAAGAACACATGCTCGACCTCGATTGGCTTCGTCATTTGCACAGCACCTGAACGAGAACAGGAAGAATACCGCGGATACCAATGACCAGCAGAAGCACCACAATAGGAAGTACAATATCGGAGCGTCTGAATCCCGCCCCCGAAAAGTGGAATCCCTTTCCAAATCCTCTCAGTGTCATCGAATCATATACTATCAGGCTTCTATCGAATGCCCGATCTATCGTCGTGCCGATAAGATAGCCCAGCGATCGGATTCGCCCAGTTCGCACAGCACTCTCAAAACCCCGAAGCAGCTGGGCCTCATGCATGCTTCTCCGTTCGTTGATGAACTGAGGAACATACCTGAACATGATGAGCAGTGATCCTATGATTGATAGTGGCACTCGCAGTCCGTGAATCGCGCCAATGAATTCGCCAAGCGTTATATGAGACAGTGTAATCAGGAACAGAAGAAGAATCAGAGACATCCTGAGAGTCAGCGCGATTCCTAACATCAATCCTTCGAGGTACAATGGGATTGCCCGAAAGGGAAGCACGAGAGTCGCGAAGACGGTGCTCCCATAGACGAGCGGCATTATGACAATCCAGAACAACACGAAGACCTCGAATCTGGCGGCCAGCGAGAAGATTGATTTCCACCGCGTCCGCGATACTGTTCCTCCGACAAGAATCACAACTCCGAGAAAGAGCAGTGTTCGAAGGTCGGTCTGAATAGAAACTACGATGGCAGTTGCTACAGATGCGACTATCATTGCCTTTGGTGAGAACGGACCTGCGGCCTTTTGACCCTCCGCAAAGGGCAGCAAGAAATCGCTCAAGATTGGTCGCCTCAACTCATGCCCATTCATCTAACCGTGACGAATCCGAACAGGTTCTCACTGAGACACCTCATCTCGACTGGGGATATCCGTCCGACCAATCCTGCAAGATAGAACCTTGAAGACGACATACGCCAGCGACAATGCCACTGTTATTCCAAATGCCCCAGTCAGTGTCTGGACGAGAGGACCCTGACCAAGAAAGGACCAGATACCTCCGAATGTTTGCTCGGGTTCGGGCAGGCCGGCAAAGACGAAGGCAACCCATTCGAAGCCATCTGGGATGTGAGCTGCAAATCCACTCACGAGACTAGCTGCTAGTCCCAGTAGAATGAGAATAAGTGTGGTGCCAGCGAGTTTCTTTCTCTTAGATTGTTCCATAGATAGTCCTCCTAGAGTTAAGCGCCTGGTTGTGCTGAGAGAGGGAGTTCTGCCGCCTTAGACATCTCACTGCCGGACAGAAGCGAGACCATGCTTGGGTGGGCCTTCAGGAAGTAGACCAGTATTGCACAAGTGAGGACAGCCTCGCCTACACCAATCAATGCATGAATCCCCACAATCGCAACAAATGCAGTGTAGCCGAAGCCCGTCACCGCCAAGAGCTCGAGACCCAAGACCACTGCAGCCACAACTACCGCTGTGTACGACGCACCTGCGGCGGCAATCAGTACGGATTTCCTCTCATCCATGTGTGTTTTGAGTGTTCTGAATATCACGAAGGACAGAGACCAACCGACCAAGCACGATACCACACCCATGTTGAACAGATTCAGACCGTAAGTCAAGAGACCGCCGTCACCACTCAGTGCTTGCACAAACAAAACCAGCGCGATTGTGACAATGGCGGCCCAAGGCCCCATCAAGACCGCCAGAAGGGTTGAGCCCACCAGATGACCACTTGCCGGCGGGACCGGGAAATTCACAAGCTGTGCTCCAAAGATGACAGCAGCAAGCACTCCCATGTAAGGAACAAGGCGATCGTCCAGCTGTCTGTTGACTTTCTTGACAGACAGCACAAGCACCACTCCACTCATAGCGAACATCAGCGCTTGCAGCCATAACGGAACGAGACCATCAGGCACGTGCAACTAGGCTCTCTCCAGTCTTAGCGTGTGTTCATCCGGAAGTGATACTCTTAAGTGTGTTACTTTTCTTGGAATCGTGTTACCATTGCAGGGGACTCGTGTCACTTTGACAATCAAGAGATTCGGGGTTTCGGTTCCCAAGGAATTGCTTGATCGGTTTGACGGTCTTGTCGAGACGAAGGGCTATGTCGGGCGGTCTGAAGCAATCCGTGATGCCATGAGGGCTTACATATCCCAGTGCGATTGGGAATCGGACCAGAAGGGCAATCATGCAACTCTCAGTGTCGTCTACCAGCACAAGCCACGCCTGATGGCCGAGCTAATCGGGGCCCAGCATGATGCAGAAGCACATGTCATCTCCACGGTGCACATCCATCTCACTCATTCACATTGCCTCGAAGTGCTGGTCATGGAGGGTGATAAGGCAGACATTGAGAAACTCGCCAACAAGATCGGTGGACTATCAGGAGTAGAATTCGCGAGACTATTCGCATTTTCACTAGGGGAAGACAAGGACCATCATTCACATTAGCGCCCGGACCGCCTCTCTGCGCCGCTCATTCGGTCTTGCTGGGAGGTGTCTTGGTTCTGTAGAGAACCAGTGCAAATACTGCGAACGCAGCACCTGACATCCCCGAGACAGCAATCAATGTGTAATCGGAGCACGATTTGCACGGGAGCTTCGCGAAGCTCCTATCCAATATGTGGCCTGAGGGATCCAGTAGAAGCGTCCATCTCTCGCTCTCCGCAACAAGATGGAATTTCGCTCGCCACACAATCGTCGTACTCTGAGCAACTAGGTATCCCGGCAATTCAATGAATTCCTCGCAAAGACCCCAATAGCGGCTGTCGTTCGCAAAGAAATCAGTGGCGGCCTGCACTACCATGGCGAAGCTCCCTGCCAAAGTGGAATTCAAACTGGTAACCCACTTGAGTGTCTCGTTGTCAAGGGACAGACCGATAATGAACTCGAAGAACCCAGTGCGGTTCATTTGCACGAGAGCGAAAGCACTCACAGATGCGTTGGGCTGGAGATCTCCACCCGTATGACCTAGAGCTGCCCAGAAGAGTGTGTCATTGTCGGAAAGAAGATTCGCAAGAACCGGTTCAGAGACAAAAACCGGTACGGAAGTACTCAACGACGAAAGAGACTCTGGCACCAAGTGTAGCTCCTTGTGATCAACCACTACCACTGGATATGTGGCGTCCTCTGCTTGCGCAAGAGTTCCCAGACACAATACAGTAATGAACACAGGAAGTATAACCGCTTTCAAGTGGCTCAACACAGATTCCAGCTTTTCCATCAGTCTCAGGATAGGCCGACCTTAGCGAAGAGTACGAATGTCTTTCCGAGAAGAGGATATGGGGCCCGGGGCGGGAATCGGACCCGCGCGAAAGGATCCACAGTCCTCTAGGCTTCCAGAGGGCTCGCAGACCACAAGGTCGAACGAACTACCTCACCCAGGCCATTGTTCAACCCTGAATGCCAAGAGTGGCAGGGGTCTCACGAAAGCTGCTCTTAGCTCATCAGGTTATATCTCCTGCGGTATCGCGGCCTTCTGATCCACTAACAAATGCGGGAAAACATAGGTCACATCATCACGGCTCTCATTCGCTTGCGCGGAGACAATGAATCTGTTCTTGCTTCTAGTGTCTCACTCTTGGCAAGAATCTTCCAGTCCTCGCAGCGTAGTTGACGTAGACGTCTCCGAACTTCCTTACAAGGGCCTCCTCCTCGGCCTTTGCCTGACTCCATAATGCGAACCATGACACAAAGCCAATGAAATTGAGCCAGACTCCGGTTGCGAGAAGCACGAAGATGGTCCCCAGAGACTCGCTCAGGTACACCGGGTGCCGCACCAATCTGTATGGCCCACCTGTAGCCAGCACGTACTTTGCTTTCATCGGTTTAGTGCACATCGTGAAGTTGACGTTGTAGGACATTACCGCTGCATTCCAAGCTTGGAGAAACCAGAACCCGAATATCCCGATCCAATTCACCCAAGAGGGCAGGTCCATTACGTATGGCGATATGAAGCTCCACAAGCCCACAGTTGGCATTACGTAGTAGAGCAAGTATACGATAACAAAAGCGAAGACGGTGAAATCACTGAGCCAATGGCCTATCAGGCCTCCGTACCTACTCCACCGCGTGCCTGGAGCCCTTTCCTGAACGCTGGCCGAAGGGGTTTCGACAACACATGACCCTGGAGGCAGTCTCTTGGCGTTCCTACTCTTCGCAACCGCACTAACAACTCCCACTATCATGGCTGGTATTATGATCGATAGCAGAAACTCAAGTCTTCCCAGCATCGTCCGTTCTCCACTGACTCCACGCGGCGGGACTCCACCTAAAATCCCACAACCGTTAACACGAACTCGATTTGGTCCGACCTTAATACTCTTACCAAGCCAGCAGAGAAAACGAAAACGGCAGGTTACACTTCTTGAAGACCGTCCCCTTTTCTTCTCATTCCGTAACCGTTATACTATGATTGAATTGACCTCACACAAACCCCGAGTCGGAGCCCTGTAAATGCTCGAAGAGAATGGAATGGCAGCAACCGATGTGACTCATCTGCTCCAGTCGCTGCTGGCAGACGACGCCACCTATGCTAGTGGGCGTCCTGTTGCTTCGATGTCAACGACGCCGCATGATCTGGGGGTAGAAGTCTTCTCGAACACGATGGAGAAGAACGCGGGCCGCTTCCACACATTTCCCGGTTCAGCAAAGATCGAACGCCAGCTTCTGGAGATGGTTGGAGACCTACTACATCTCGCTCGCCCGTACGGTACGACCACCTCTGGAGGGACTGAATCGAACATACTTGCAATGCTCGCATGTCGCGAGATTGCACGAAAGAAGACTGGCCCACTAGAGATAGTTGCGCCGGAAACAGTTCATGCCTCAGTAGACAAGGCGGCTTGGATTCTTGGCATGAGACTGGTGAAGACGAGAGTCGACAAGCAGTTCAGAGCGGTTCCCGATACAATCGAACGTGCGATTGGCCCCAACACCGTGGGTATCTTTGCGACTGCTGGCACTACCTATCTAGGCCAAGTTGATCCAATAGAAGAGATCGGAGAAATAGCAGGAGACCATAGAATCCCACTCCACGTAGATGCGGCATTTGGTGGATTTGTCATTCCGTTTCTCAATGATCTTGGAATCGGACACTACGTGTTCGATTTCGAAGCAAAGGGAGTGACAAGCGTAAGTGCAGACCCGCACAAGATGGGACTAGGGCCCATCCCTTCTGGTTGCATTCTGTTCAAGTCGGAGAAGCACCTAGAGACGATAACCAGAAAGGTGCCCTACCTCAGAGGTCTAAGCGCAGTCCAGACGACGCTACTAGGGACGAGACCTGCGGGCTCGATACTCGCGGCCTGGGCTGTCATGAAGCACTTGGGAAGAAGCGGGTACAGGTCCATCATCGAGCAGTGTATGACGCGGACCATTATGATCAAGGAAAGGGTTGAATCAAGCGCCATGCTGGACCTCGCAATCGAGCCCGTGATGAATATCATTGGGATTAAGACCAGAGAGATACCCATCGAGCAAGCAGCAGAGAAGATGGAAGAGCGGGGATGGCGAATGGCCACATCACCTCTGCCTCCAACAATAAGGGTTGTCGTGATGCCTCACGTAACAGAGGAAACGATTAATGCATTCCTCAATGACCTTGAGGAGATAGCCGGCACCATTCCTCCGGATTAGGCCTCACGCGTAGTGGGGGTCTTCAGTTCCTCTATCTCCTCTTCAAGCTTGGACATGCGCTGTGCAAGATCAAGAACTGTGTTCAACAGGACTGATATGAGACGCCCGTAGTTCACCGAGTACCCCTCTCCGCGTTCGAGTATTCTAGCCTCTTCGAGTCTCCTAGCCGCATTGGTAATCGATTGTTTTGATAAGCTTCTCTCCGCAACCAATCGATCTACTGTCTCTCGGACCTCTCGGGGTGCAATGTTCGGGCCCTTGAGTGGTTCTAATAGACTGTGAAGAATCATTAGGCCAGCACTCATTCGCGGGTTTGTCAGCTTTGAGAACGCTAAGTCTAGGTCAGATTTCATGATGGCCCGCTTCCTATCGGTGGTACACGTTCAGTTCGAGAAAAACCTTTCCGGTCCGCCTCTGATGGAGGCAGGTGACCCAAGACCCGTTGAAACGATTACAAGCGTTTACCGAGTTCATTGATTACGAGAAGCGTGACCATACCCCCGAACTGGCATTCCCAAGTCAATCGTTGGCTCAAACGAAACAGTAAAGATTGCATTGTTGGATGTCATTGCAGGTTCGAAACTTGACCAAGACCTCTGATAGAGTGGTGTTTGTGGGAGTCATTCACACGGATGCTGAAAGCGTGGCTCACGTGAGAAAGGCAGTTCGAGAAGTAAGACCAGATGTGGTTGCAGTGGAACTGGATCGAGACAGATATCAGCAGCTTTTGCATCCACCGACCGAACAAGAAATGGCAGATGCGCCGCCCAGCGGCGATGTGGTTCAGAATCTCTTCCAACAGATTGCTCTTCTTGAAAAGAGACTCGGAAGTGTCACAGGTTCCGATGCCGGCAGCGAGATGCTTGCAGCTATAGAAGAGGGTCGCAAGCTCGGCGCCAAGATAGCTCTCGTAGATAGACCGATTCAGACAACAATGCAGGCCATCATGTCAGTCCCTCTTGATGAAGTCTATAGGATGTTCAACATGATTCCCGGTGCATCAAGAGACATACAGGACGGCGCCGCAGACGACTTGATGACGACATTGAAGGAGGAGGGAGCGGTGGAAGCAGTAATGGAGGAGTTCAGGTCCGAGTTTCCTAATCTGAGCAATGCATTGATCCAGGAGAGAGACAACTACGTTGCGCATGCACTTTGCACAATACTGAATGATGTCAAGGGCAAGATAGTAGTAGTTCTGGGGGCGGGTCACATAGAGGGTGTAAGGACGGCACTATCGCAACTGCTCGAGTGTCAGGCTGGCTCCTAGAGCTCCAAGCCACTGATTGCTTCGTCTATGCCCTGACTGGTTTTCGAACTCACCAAGAACACAGGAAGATTCGAGTCCACTTCACGAACATCATTCACAAGCGTTTGGACATCGAAGTTCAGTACATCTGCGAGATCTACCTTGTTTATCACAATAATATCAGCCCTCTTGATTGTAAGAGGATGCTTCCGAACCATGTAAGGACCTTCTGTGATTCCAAGGATGACTATTCTCTTTTCAACACCAAGAGAATAACCTGCGGGACAGATGAGATTGCCGACGTTCTCTATGAACACTAGATCGTACTTCGAGAGGTCAACGTCTTTCAGGGCAAATCGGACCATTCTAGCATCAAGATGACAGGCATTGCCGGTGTTGATTTGCACCGTGTCTATACCGTGTGAGGCAACCCTGTCAGCATCGATTCTTGTGGCCAAGTCCCCAGCCACCATGAGAATCTTGTACCGTCCGGACAGCTTCTCACATAGTGCCTCTATGAATAGGGTCTTTCCGCTGCCGACGGAGCCCATGATGTCGAATGCACGAATACGGTGTTTCTCGAATTCTGCAGCATTGACCGCCGCTGCACTCTTATTAGCTCCGAACAGATCCTTTTGAACATCAATTGATATTGTCTTGTTGGTCACTCGCATCACCGCTCGTTGTTCTCAAGTTCTACTGTCTCGGGATAAGCATACAGATACTGTCCAATTAAGGGCCTCACGATGACTCGCTCAACTGACAAGGCAACTGCTGCCCAGACCAATCCTTGAATTGTGTCTGCCACAGCGGCCATCAGGGCCATCCCCAGTGACTCAGTGAGTGGAAGAAACACTGTCATGTCAGGCACGAAACCACCGATGAAACCCCCGCCTAGTATGACCATCATGGCATATCTTAGACTGTTCCGGTCGGTCGTGAAATGAATCGCATATCCAGTTCCTATACCTAGAAAGACGTTGCCAACCATGGGCATTAGCGGAAACTCACCCCCGGCTATCGCTCCACCAATCCCGATGGTCGCACCCACAAGGATTCCTCCCGCAAGCCCGCCTATGACGCCGGCAAGCTCAGAGAATAGGAAGCCGGGCGTGATCTCCACGAAGCTGGGGATAACCGGAATGCGGATGAACAGACGAGCCACTATACCCATCGCTGCAATCATTATCATGCAAGTGAGCGTTACTGTGTTCTTCCTCACTGGTATAGCTGGCATTGGAGGTTCCTCAAGCGACGGAAAGCCGCTCGGGCGTCTGCGGCCAGTTAGCTAACAAGAACCTTCTGGTTTCGTTGTACCACTTCTCGAGCTGCGTGAGTATTTGTTTCCTCACAGTCTCGGTTGATACGGCCCTGTACATGTAGTAGTACCCGCCCTTCTCGATGTGCTTCTCCTCTCGTTCGACAAGGCCTTTCATACACAGCTTGTTCAGAACTCGTTGAATCGTACTGCGGTCGCGCCCAACGGAGGAGGATATTGACTCAACAGTCTTGGGTCCGGACAGGAGAGAGAAATAGGTATCAATCTCGCTGTCACGCAAACCGAACGCACAACGCAGTAGGTCTGAGGGCTTCTCGAAGCTCTTCGCGAAGAGACCGCCCAGAGGATCTTGAGACTTCATTCTGAATGCATTGACGGTTGACTCTGAAATAAGGGTTGTGCAAGATGCTCGCACACTCGATAGGGTCTTAATAATACTGCAGTTCAAATGCCCTCGGATACTCCAAAGTCTTGGTGTTGGCTAGATATGGATTTCAGTCCGCTAATCGGCGGTCCAGATTCCGGTTCATGGGATAGGCCTGAGTCCAACAGACCCACGCCGCCCATCAATCTCGCCCCGCTGAAGCGGACTATAGAGTCGGATCCGGTACACTCTAGAGTGCTGAGAGTCCTGATTGAGGATGGCGGATGGGTGACGACTGGTGACCTGCTGAAGGTCGCACGACAGGTCAGGTCCATCATAGGGGCCGTGACGATAGGCACGATTCTGGAAGGCATGAATGAACTCGTGTCATCGAGACTGATACTCAGCAGGGCTTCTCTATCATCAGGAATCGATTGGGCAGAATGGAGAATAAACCCGGACTGGCTGGAACCAACTCGCAAGCTACTGCAAATGATCGGCCGTGCTCGAACAAAGGGGACAGAAGACCGAGGACTTGACGAAATACGTCGGCCTCAGGGCTTTGTCCCCTAACGGCCTACTCAATTTTGAGTAAAATGGTATCGTTTGAGTAAGCTACTTAAGATTGGGATGCGGCCGCAGGTTTGTGTCGCATTCTTCCGTAGATCCCTCTGCAGCATCAGGCCGGACAGACTTTCAGCTCGCAGAGGTATCTGAAGAGAGTGAGAGAATCAAGCAGGTTGTTGTCGCAGGCGTTCTCGCAGCTCTATCTATAGCCGTCGCCCCGGTTGCCTCGATGCTCACGAGGCTTGCTGGCTGGGGTATTGCGCTCTTTGACCCAGTATCCCTCTTCTGGATTGTCGCGTTTCTTATCGGCGGCATAAGGGTCGGAATGGTAAGCACTGGCGCGGGCACCATTGGCCTTTTCTTCTTCGACCCGACGGGTATCGGGCCAATGTTCAAGTTCGCCGCTACAGCCCCCATGATACTCATACCATGGCTTGGTGTAAAGAAGTTTGGACGAGGAATGGGGGGTAAGTTCCTCTCACGACCCCTCCGAGGACTGGCCTACGGCAATTATGCGGTCCTAATGATTGTCGCGTTCATGGTGAGGCTACTTCTCATGATCCCACTCAATCTAGCTATCGTGCCTATCATCGCACCCTTCTTCACTCCAGAACAGATAATTGCCTATACTCTAACCATCAACGCGTTTCAGAGTGTCTGGGATGCAGCGGTGCCGTTCGTCGTGGTCTTTCCCAGTACAGTTTTTGACCACTTCAAGATGTGGTGATAGGTGCCACTGAAGGGAGAAGAAGCTACAAACAACCGGGAATCGCTTAAATAGACAAGAGTGATTTCTTTCCATCAAGACGTCCTTGTAGAGAAGGGAACGGCCACGGTCAGAAGATGCGAGTATTGTGACTCGCCAGTACCTGCAGACGCCACAGTGTGCCCGGTGTGCAGGCAGGTCATCTCTGAAGAGACTCTAGAAAGAGTGTTGCCTCTGCTGAAGAGACCTCATGCCCCAGAAGTGCGTGCGATGAGCACCATGGAAAGACTGTGGGGAGTAATCAGGCGGCCAGGGCCCACATATCGTGACATCGGACAGCGGCCGGATGGCGCAGGACCCTTGATGATAGTAATGATGAATGCTCTTGTGCTAGTGGGCTTCTTCCTGATCATATCGTCGAAGTTCACAGTTCCGGTTGTCGTCAATGGGACCCCAATCGACATTTCCGTCCTAGACTCCAATCTCGCTGGCCCATACTATGGGACTGCACTGGCGAGTATCGTACCAAACATCATGATTGGAATGGTCTACCTCTTCTTAGGAAGTCTGTTTGCGCACATCGCATTCAAGGTGACCGGCGGCACCGGACGACTGTTCAAAACCCTTTCAATAGTGGGCTACAGCATGATGCCCGTCTTTCTCTTCAGGCTTATTGGGCTCTTGGTTGTGTCTTTAGTCATGCCATCTTATGCGGTCCAGAATGTGTCTTCATGGCCGAGTGTGATTGGGTCCATATACGGATCAGACGTATGGCTCATCTTGGACTACATGACCACCGCGGCGTTCGTATGGGTGGGTTTCCTACTTACATTGGGCATTAGAGAAGCACATGACACGTCGACAATATGGGCATTCATTGTTTCAGTAGCATGCATGATAGTCTTGGGTTGGACGTTCTGGCAGGCTCACTAGTCTCTGACTAGATGATTGCATAGAAAGGAATGACTACGAATGCAATAAGCCCGACCAGTGCACCGACTTTGTCCAGAGTACTGCCAATAACGAGCCTCTTCTTCTTGCTGGGTCCTGTGATTGGAGCAATTGCCGCGGCTATCACAACCACTGACCCCAAGTACATCAAATACACGAGATCGAAGCTTGCATAGCCAAGTTGCCATATCAGGACATAGCATATGACACCAATGACGTTCAGAACAGCTTGAGTGGCAGCAGCGGCGCGGTGACCGTAGACCCGGGCAATCGTCCTCACGTTTCTTAGGGCATCGCCCTCCACATCCTCTGCGCCCTTTATTGTCTCTCTGGCCTGCAGTATCATGAATGCTGTGACAAAGAATAACAATGATGGAACTGGGATTGAATAGACCTTAACCCGTTCGGCGTATATGAACGAACCATATATGACACCAAAAGCAAACGAAAAGGCGACCATGAGATTCCCTGCAAGCCCGAGAGCCTTCACCTTGGCAGCGTATGTATATCCTGCCGATTCAAAGAACATGACTACCAGAGTGCCGAGAGTGCCATTCTGCCATGCAAAGAACACACCACAGACACTTAGCACAAAGACGAATGCCCAGGCCTGCTTCACCGTCATCCGGCCGCTCGGCAACGCTCTATGTGGACGGTTGACCTTGTCGACTTCTATGTCATAGATATCATTGACGACGTTCCCTCCCGCGGCCACAAAAAAGTACGTGATGTAGCCAAAGATGAAGAGAGACAAGTAGGATACTACTGACGGCCCTACTGGGTTCATTCGATATGCCATTGCTATCCCGGCAATGACAGTAAGTCCCCCAATAACGCAATTCTGAGGTCGGATTATTGACAAGAATGCTCTTGCATCGATTCGCCGCTTACTCTCGGTTGCCGTGGTCGCATTGCCGGACATTCCTGATTCCCATCCTTTCAGTTTTTCAGGGGTGGGCGCGATTAAAGCCTTCCGGAGAACAAGTCATAAGTCTCTACGTGGACCCACAATCTAAGAGCGAAAGGTACTCATGTTGCCGCTAGGAGCCAATGCTTCAGAAGGAACTCTGAGCATCCAATCACATACACGGTGAAACAAGACTCGGAAGGTGGGCTGACTGACCAAGATGCATTTCGGTCCTGCTGGCTATCCCGTAGGTTCGGGAGGAAACGTGCGGAAAGCGTTCAAGATGATTCATGACGCAGGGCTAGATGCACTGGAATACGCCGCTGTTTACGGTCTCCGAATGAAGGAACAATCAGCGATGACTCTGGGTGCGGCCGCAAGGGACCACGGAATCGTAATGAGCATGCATGCTGCCTACTACATCAGTCTGGTATCCAAGAGTAAACAAACAAGGCGTAACTCCATCGAGAGACTGGTCAAATCTCTGCAGTTCGCCCCATTGATGGGTGTAACCCGAATCGTCTTTCATGCAGGAGGATACAGCGGGCTCACACCTGAGGAGGCGTATCCCGTCGTGAAGAACAGCCTGCAGGAGGTCTGGGAAACAGCAGGGCACTCCGGTAAGGGTGCTCTTCTCGCACCGGAGACTGCTGGCAAGCTTGGAGCCTTCGGTTCGGTTGACGAACTGATTAGACTGTGTACCGAATTAGATGGATTCATTCCGACCATAGACTGGGCTCACTTGTACGCCAGAACTCAGGGGTACATGAACGACAAGGACAGCTATCTCAAGATACTGAGCCGATTCGAAGGAGCCCTTGGCCGCAAGTTCGTGAACAACATGCATTTCCATGTCAGTGGAATAGAGTACACATCTGCTGGAGAGAAAGCTCATAGACCCTTGGGAGAGGGCTGGGGCCCTGACCTTCTTCCTCTTCTTGAGATCGTCAGTGAGACCGGATACAAGCCCACATTCATATCCGAAACGCCCAACCCAATTCTCGGCGCGCTCTACACGAAGCTCTTATTGGAAGAACTGGAGAAGCCCAAGTCTTGAAGGACTACATATTCATCCTCGGCTCAAACTGGCTTGTCAGCATAGCGGAGCTGTTAGTATACCTGAGAGACCATGACATGAAGGCAGGTGTCAAAGACTTTTCCAGAAAGGCCGTGATTGTGAGCATTGCTGACGATTTGGATGAGCGGCAGACCGTGGAGATACAGTCGACACTTGGTGGTTGCTTCAAGACGGCAAGAGTTGTCGCCACATACAATTGTAGTGTAGCGAAAGCCGCATTCCCGACAAGTGGGAAGATCATCCAGAAGGACAGGAAGAGGCTTCTTAGTTGTCCTTGGTTGCCTGAAGTATGGAAAGCCGCAAAGGATCAAAGGATTAGGTTCGGCGTCAGTACCTATCCGATGTGGAAAGACACTTCCATAGATGTGAAGCGCTTTACAATCGCGATGGACGAAGAGGTCAAGGAAAGGCTGACAGAACTCGGAGCAAGAAAGGTTGACTATTTCGTCTATGAAGGACCGGACAGAAGGAAAGCAGACCGGCCGAACACGGCCCTATGGCCCCAGACACTCGTGAGACATGGCCTCCTTACCACTCCAAATGCAGAGATTCTTGCAGTCTTCACTGAAGGAAGCCTCTATCTAGGAAGAACGGTCGCAGCTTGTGACTCGACACTCCAACAGCACAGGGACGAGAGTAGGCCCTATGTTTCTGCGGAGATTAGCACGAGTCCAAAGATCTGCAGGACTCTCCTTAACCTAGCGGGTGCAAAAGCAAGTGATACCGTGCTCGACCCATTCTGTGGTACTGGCACGATTCTGATGGAAGCGGCTCTGCTGGGCATGACTTGTGTGGGCATAGACATCGACGCAAATGCTGTTCAAGGCAGCAAAGCCAATATGACATGGCTGGAGAGCGAGCTGGGCCGCAAGCTGAAGTTCGAGATAATCAGGGGTGATGCTCGTGATGCGGCAACACTTGTCCAAGGGAAAGTCGATGCAGCTGCCTTTGAGCCGTACCTGGGGCCAGTCCAATCAAATCAGCCGGAGAAACGCGAAGCGGAAAAAGCAGTCAGAGAGTTGACCCGCCTGTACCATGACTCACTGTCAAGCATCGACTCTTGCCTCAAGCGTAACGGAAGAGTAGGCATGAGTCTTCCCGTGATGAATTCCAAAGATGGCATAGTAAGAGTGAACCTAGAGGACCTTCTGAATAAGACGGGGTTCGCTGTAGTGCCGCTGTTGCCTAGGGATTCAATCATGAATGATGCGTTGTTGGATGAGAAAGGAGGCATCAAGACCGACCGTCCCCGGTTGCCTGAGAGGAAAAGAGGACAGATTGTCCAGCGTGAACTGATCATGCTCTCAAAGTAGGACAGAGCCTCTCCGGGTGTGTCTGTCAATCTACAAGCGCACGTCTCAAGAACCGATGAGGAACTGAGCACACTACTGGTCACCGATGTCTAGAAGAGATAGCGTACGACATCGTCCAGAATTGCGTATGTTTCAAGCCTTCCAATATCATTCTTGACATAGGGCATAGCGTGGTCAAAAACCATGTTGCGATAAGCATCTTCACCAGCAACCTTCCTAATGACCTCAGCAACAGCTCTTAGCATGCTTTCCAGTGCATTGCGCAGGGCCCTGTAATCTACAGTGTACACATCGATGTTGAGAACTTCGATACCGGCCTCATCGACTGGAACCACACTCAGAAAGGGGTAGGTCTCCAAAAGCGGCTGCAGCTGCACTCTAATCTGTTCTACGATTTTCTTCCGAGTTCTCTTATCAACCTCAACTTCCATAATGGCCCTGAAAAGGTGATTGTACACCTCAAGGGAGTCCATGGTCTTGCCTGCCACGAGACTCTCGCCGGACTGTTCGTACTGAGAGACCAATTCATCCACGAAGCCAGCAAACCGCTCAAAGCTAATTGGGTTTCCCTCCCATGCACTGAGCAATGCGGGCAAATCCGTTCCCTCCGGGACTTCGTTGTGCATGAACTCATTCAGCGCATAGTCGAGAAGAAATCGCATGTGCCCGGTACGCGCGTTCTTAGAAACGGCCATGACGAACAGCAGCTCATTATTGGCGGCCCATACATACCGATGCGTATCGGTGTCAATTGTCCTGAGCGTCTCGTTCACGGCGCGGTTTATGAACGTATGAGTCGCCGACAAGAATGGTGCAATCAGATCCATGTCGATAGTGACACCTGTGTATGCCCGAGCTATCAGATTCATGCCCGTCTGACGTTGGATCAACCAGATTCCGTGAATGGAACGCCTATCTGACATGTAGGTCTTCAGCTCTCTCTGATACGGTGATTGTCAATCGAGATAAGCCTATGCGAGACACTGCCTCCATTCTTCAAAATCGTCTGAGAGAAATGGTATTCATGGCGAATGCATCAAAAGTAGAATCAGCAACGCAGAGTCGTAGAAGTGTGTGTTATATTGCGTTGGGTCAATCATGTATCAAGACAGCCCGCTGAACAGGTCAAGCGCCTGTTCAGCATCGGCCGTCATACATCAGAATTCAGACTGCGCCCACCCCGCGAAGGCAATCGCACTGTTCGGAGAGGACATCTTCTCAGTATGTCTTGGGACCCCTTATCGAATCACTGACTTTGCGGCTAGTCGTCCTGTCATGCCGTTGAGATGCCGAGTTTTTCGACCATCTCTTTGTAGCGGTTCCTTACGGTAACCTCTGTGACACGTGCGGTTCGGGCAATCTCCAGCTGTGTTCTGCGACAGCCAGTGAGGATGCCTGCAACATAGATTGCCGCAGCTGCCATCCCTTTAGGATCCTTGCCAATGGTCAGCCTCTGGGCCTTGGCCTGCTCAAGAATGTCTATAGCTTTCTTCTTGGCTTCGCCAGGCAGGTCGAGTTCTGTTCCAAAGCGGTGGACAAACTCTATTGGATTGCTGTGAGGGACCTTCAGGTTCAGGTAGCGGAGTATCAGCCGCACACAGAGACTTAGCTCTTTTCGCGTTATGTGGATTTGTTCAGTTATCTCCTCCAGAGGACGAGGCACCTTGTGAACTCTGCATGCCAGATACAAGGAGGCGGCAATCATGCCAAGAATAGTCCTCCCCCGCGTGAGACGTTTGCGGAGAGCCTTCCTGTAGATCACAGCGGAGGTCTCTCGGATTGAGTATGGTATGCTCAACTGAGAGCTTATCCTGTGAAGTTCAGTCATCGCAACAGCTAGATTTCGCTTGTCTGAAGAGTGCACTTTGGTACGAATCTGCCACTTACGCAGCCTGTGTATCTGTGCCCTTCGTGTGGAAGATAGTTTCCGGCCTGAGGCGTCAACATTCTGTCTGCCGATTATCGTTGTGAGTCCTTGATCGAACTTGCTCCAATCAGTGGGTCCTCCCACTCGTTGACGAGCACTCTGTTCGTCAGCAGTGAAGGCTCTCCACTCTGGACCCATGTCGATAGACCGATCAGATAGAACGAGACCGCAGTTAGAACAGACCACTTCCCCGCGGGTATGGTCGATGTACATGTCACGAGAACTACAAGCAGAACAGACGTAAGTGGTGGCACCCATGCGCTCTCCAGGTTTCTTTGTCTTTGATTGTCTGTGTTCCAGTCCAATCATCTCCGTGCAGCCACTACAATGAGTAGCTGCGCTGTCAGAGCTATCGGGGTTACCTTTGAAGTGTCCCTTCACGGCGTATGAATGAGCACATGCGTGGGCGCGGTGGTGCGATTGCACTCCCTGCCGGGAGCGTATGCTGTGCCTGAAGGTGAACGTTTATAATCTTATGCTAAGATTTTTGTTCGATTACTATTTTTATGATTTGCTAACTCCACTTAGGTCCCGCAATGCTTCTGGTACAACATCTCAAGTTCAACAATCCATCGTGCCGCATAGGGCATGCTGCAATATCCACATGAACCGCAACCTTATGCAACGCTGCGTTTATGAACGCATGCGGGTCTTGAGTCCGAAGAGTCGAGGTGACAGAATGGTAACCAAGAAGGGTCAAATCACAAACCCCTGGGATTCAACAAAGGAACTTGCCGTCTCACTTCTGGCCAAGGTGACTGCACTTGAGGCCACAATAGTACGCGAGTCAATGGAAATCCCACCTGACCCGAGCCTTGGTGACTTGGCAACCACAATAGCCTTTCAGCTCGCTAAGCAGCTCAAGAAGAATCCCGCACAGATTGGCAATGAAATCGTTGAGAAGACCAATGTGCAGCTGGAGAAAGTACCAGTCATAGAACGTGTTGAATCAAAGGGGCCCTATGTCAACTTGTTCCTGGATCGCGGACAGTTTGCGGCGTATGTGATCGAAGCCGCGAACCAACTGGACGAGAATTATGGTCGAACTGATGTTTACAAAGGACGACGCGCATTGATAGAGTTTCCCGCAGTCAACCCTTCAAAACCATGGCACATCGGACACGCAAGGAATGCCGTGATTGGAGACACGCTTGGCAGCGTATTGGAGACCGTGGGCTATGATGTGGTAAGGATTGACTACATCAACGACTTGGGATTACAGATTGCACAGCTTGTATGGAAGATGATGGGTGAAAGTGGACAACCCACCGACGTGAAGTATGACCACTATCTCGGGCGCCTATACGTTGATGTGCAGAAGGCATTTGAGACCGACGAAAAAGTCGAGAAGGAGATACGCGAGACTGCTAGACAGCTGGAAGACTTGGACTCAGAAGCCTCCAAGAAAAGTATCAACATGGTAACTGACTGCCTGTTGGCACAGTGCCAGACAGCCTACCGGATGGGCATCTATCATGACTATCAAGTCTGGGAGAGTGGCATTGCACATAGCGGTCTGCTTGAAGCTGCCAAGGATATGATGCTCAAATGCGAGAATGTCGTCAAGCTCGAAGAAGGAGACAAGGCAGGGTGCATTGTAGTAAGACTCGATATGATTGATGAATTCAAAGATATGAAAGAACCATACAAGGTCCTCTTCAGATCAGATGGGACGAGGACCTACACCGGGGCCGACGTTGCCCTCCAATTATGGAAATTCGGCATAGTCCAAGACCCCTTCCGATATCAGGTGTTTGAAAGCCAGCCGAATGGTAGAGACGTTCTCAGAACATCAATGAAAGGCAGGAAGAAGAACATAGGAAAGTTTGATGCAGTATTCAATGTGATAGGCTCTTCCCAAGCGCAACCTCAGAGACTCATCTATACGATTTTGGATTTATTGGGCTACAAGACCCAGAGCGAGAACTCTCATCACATAGCCTACGAGTTCGTAGGCCTTGAGGACGCCGATTTCTCGGGAAGGAAAGGAACTTGGATTGGATACACAGTAGACGAGATTCTTGACAAGGCAGTTGAATTGGCACGTGATGAGGTCGCGAAAAGAAACCCAGATGAAAGCGACGAGTTCAAGGGACGCGTAGCTACTCAGGTCGGCACGGGAGCCGTGAGGTATATGTTGTTGAAAGCCTCTCCGGACAGAAAGATAACCTTCAGATGGAGTGAGGCACTCGATTTCGACGGAGATGCAGCTCCGTATTTGCAGTACTCGCATGCAAGAGCACGGAGGATTATCGAGAAAGCTAGCGAGGAATCCGAGACAGGGGCAGACCTTACGTTGCTTGATTCCGAGTGTGAATTCGCCTTAGTGAAAGCGATAGCAAGGTTCCCCGAAGAGATTCTTGAGACAGCAAGAGGCTTGAAGAAGACAACATGGGGAACAAGCTTTTACTCGAACAGGCTTGCGTCCTATGGTTTCGGCTTGGCAAATCTGTTCAGCAAATTCTACGACTCATGCCCTGTGCTCAAAGCTGAGCCGGCGATTGCGGCAGCACGATTGGAGCTTGTGAAGGCATTCAAGACAACGATGGCCAATTGCCTAGGCATACTTGGAGTCCCTGTCGTGGAACGTATGTGATTCATCCTGAGGTTATCTTGGCAGACTCAATGACTATGGAAGGAGTAACCATTGACGCAGTAGCCCTTGTATCAGCGCCAACACGGCTTACCCTCTTGAGCAGGTCACGCATATTGATACCGATTAGTGTGCTCTTGAGACCATGCCTGAGCTCGCCATTCTCTATGTAGAAGCCCTCCATTAACATTGCACTGAGATCACCGGTCGTCATGTTCGGCCGATCTCCCGTATTCATGCACAAGACACCCTTCTTCACCTCGGAAACAAGATTGTCAAGTGTGCCGCGGTCGGGCATAATCATGAAGTTGGATGTTGCGATCATCGGGGTACCTGCGTATGAGGGCCGATAGGCATTACCTGTATTGGAAACTTTATCCTTATTCGCCGTGTAAGAACTGTGAAGGAGACTCCTTAGCACGCCCTCCTTCAACACTTCGGTCCGTTGCGAACGGGCGCCTTCCGCGTCGAACACACGTGAGCCAACTCCGCCCTTTAGCAAACCATCGTCTACGATATGTAGTCTCTCTGAGGCAATCTGGGAACCTATCGCGTCCGAGATGTAGGAGCGGCCATATTGGACCTCTTCCGCATTGATAGCGCCGGCGAAACCTGATCCGATGACTGTAGCTACAGCGAGAGGGGTCATTACGACCGGCATTTCGCCGCCTTCAATCGTCTTTGATCCCAGATTACGCAGTGCGTTCTCTGAGGCTGTTCTCCCCACCCACTCGGGATCGATTCCCTTTAGCTCGCGTGAGACTTGGTACTCAGAGCTTGATGTCTGGTCTCCGTTCTCCTTGATTGTGATGTAGCTGTCGATTAGTGCCGAAGTCGTCTTGGCTGATTGAGACACACCTAGGGAATTTACGATTGCCTTGGTCCCTGAGGAAACACTAAGCTCTGCCTGAATGGAGTTACGCCTTTTGGTGATTGGCTCCTTGGCAGCATCTACACATCTCACGATCATCTCGGCTGCGTCATCAGGACTCAGCCCTTCAACAGCTTTATCAAAGAGACCTCTCACAATCGGATAACTTGCTTCAGGAGAAGGCAGACTAACGAAGTCCGGGTCTTGAATGGATGCTTTTGCCAAGGCAATAGATTTTCTCACAGCCTCATCAATGTCATCATCATTGAGTGTGGTCACGTAAGCAAACCCAATACTCTTTCCAACCACACAACGAACGCCGCATCCGGCATCTCTTCTCTCAGATGCGCTCTTTATCGACCCGTTCTCGACGTCAATTCCAAAAGACCTTGATGTGCCAATGTAAGCCTCAGCCTGATTTGCACCAAGCCGCTCCGCAGCTTTGACTGCTTTCTCAGCCAGTTCTACAAATCGTTGCGCCATCTCACATCCCTCCAACTGGCACCGCACGGATACGTGCGTGAGGTCCGCCGCTCATGTCCGGGACCATCTGGGCGCCTTTGCCACAGGTGCCTGCGTCCATTTGGAAATCTTTGGCAACAGCATCAATCTTGGCAAGTACTTCGAGGATCTGTCCTGCTATTGAGACATCACGGACCATCTGTCCGGTTTCTCCGTTTTTAATCAGGTAGCCATAGCTGGCTTGAAACATGAACTGTCCCTTGGCAGGCTCGGTATACCCATAATTGAATTCGCAGAGCAAAACACCTTCATGGGTATCAGAGATTAATTCATCGACGCCCCAATCCCCGGGCTCCATGAATGTATTGCTCATTCGAGGAATAGGTTCATGCATGAACGACTGGGCTCTCGCCGCGCCATTTGGTTCCATACTGAGTCTGCTCGAAGACTCGAGGCTGTGTAGGAGCTCTGTCAGAACCCCCTTCTTGACAAGATGCCTCTTCCGAGTCTTCGTGCCTTCCCAGTCGTAGGCGAATGATCCGCGTAGACTAGGCAACGTTGGATCGTCGCTCAGGTTGAGATGTTCAGGTCCCACAACCTTGCCGACCTTGTCCTCAAGTACGGTGGAGTGAGCAGGCCAGTTATCTGCTTCACATGCGTGGCCAAACGCCTCATGCACCATTACACCGTTGAGAACTGGGTCCATAATAACGTCAGTTACTGCACCCTTCGCAGCAACGGATGATAGGAGTCCGATAGCTAGTCTTGAAGACGTCTCACCAACTGTCTGGGCTCGTTTAGTCTCCATCTCCTCGAAGCCTCCCTTTACTCCGACAGACTTGAACGCCCGTTGTCTGCTGCCTCCATCTTTCGCGGTAACTGTGCTGCTAATTCGAGGGAGGGAGTTCTCTATGTAGACCATTGTGCCCAAGGAATTAGCTATGTACAGCTCAGTCCACATGTCTCCATATGTCGTCCGGGTGTTCACTATCCTCTTGTCGAACCCTCGAGCTTGATCATCTATCATCTTGACGAACCCAATCTTCTCATCGATGGGAACGTCTTCGAACGGACGCTTCACCTTCATTCGTACTTCGTCTTTGAAGACCGGACCATTGATGTCGAACCTTTCTGCTATTCTGTTGTGTGTGGCAAGGGCCATCTTAGCGACGGATGCAGCAGTACTTCGCACGCCGCGAGGGGTGAGGTCTGCGGTCTGGCCGAAAGCCCATGCCCCGTCGATGAAGGCTCTTATTCCAGCTCCTTTCAACCTCGAGGCCATTGACCGCTTTGTGACACCATCACTCATTTCGATGATTGTAGTGACGGTATTCTCTATTCTGACATCTGCAAAAGCGGCACCGGCCTTCTTAGCAGCATCAATAGCGACCTGCGCAAGGCTCTCCATGACTGATTATCCCTGCTATCGTGAGCCGGGTCTAGGTCATATAACCAATCCGGCATGGCAATCTTATTGGGTAGTGGAAGTAGGTGTGTGCAGCTGACCATCTGACTGACAATCGAGGACTAATACGAGTGTGATACATAGCCAATTATTCACGATATACGATGGGAAAGCTCGAGCCCACATGTTCGGAGGCACCCTGTTGAGCGACCAGCCCTCAATTCATCTCTGCAAAGTTTGCGGGACCAATAGAGCGACGCATCTGTGCGAAGACTGCGGAGAGGCATTATGCTTGGATTGTCTTGAAACCAAGTCGAGCGAACATTACGTCTGCAGCAGTTGCCATCATGCCCTAGGAACACCCACACCGGGAGAGAAGTTCGAAAAGTGTCCGGATTGTGGTTCCAAGGATCTCAGCGTCGGCAAACGCATTGAAGAGATGTGTCCTAGGTGCCATTCCACACATAGAATCCCCGTCGAAGAGAGAAGAAAGGCGCTGGCGCAGGATATGCGTCGTGCCATCATGAATCTCCACTATGGGTACACCCGTCTCAGGGATTTCGCTAACCAGTTGATTTCGGCGAAAAGACTTCTTGTCTCACTGAGGATGGCTAACTTCCTCCACTATCGATGGCTGGAAGAGAAGATGGAGGGGATCGAATTGGAGATTCCCGCAATCAAGAACAGGGTGATGAGTCAAGCCGAGATAGTCACAAGACAGATGACCGCGGAAACAAAGGGGCTCTTGGACTACAATACCTGGTCAGCTGGTCAGTTTCCATTCATCGGCGGGGTAACAAACCGGGTTACACAACTCGTGGGTCAGTACAGGAAGAACGTCGACGACGCAATTGAAGAGGTCAGGCTAACACTAACAGACATTGAACAACAGCTGGATGGGTTGGACTACTACAGAAAACAGTTCGCCGGCTTCTATGAGACAGCAGAACTGTCTGTCAATGAACTGCCCGTCTGTGCCTTACCCGACATAAGGATAACAGGCAGTGATTTCCTGAAGAATGACAAGGCAACAGGAAGCCTATACATTACGAACAAGAGACTTGTCTTCATAGCTGAAACTGGCAGACTGCGGAAGAAGACGGACATAGTGTTTGACCTTCCACTTGCCTACCTGAAAACCATCGAAGAAGACGGCAGGCTACGGAAGAGAGTAGTGCTTAGAATGAAACAGGGCGTCATCAAGATAACTTGCAGCGAACAAACGGAAAGTGTTCTGCCAGACTATGTTGAGATTGCTAGGAAATTCGACAGGTACATGCAGTCAGACCTTCAGCGAACTAGGAAGCTTGGACAGTCTGATGTGACCATCAGTGACGTTAGGCTCAACATTGAAGAACTCGCATACTCGCTGCTATCCTCGGGGGCGAAGACTCAGCCAGAAAGGCAGGTGCTCGCTGGACACAGGACATTCGGCCAGCGAACGTCTCCATATTACCCCATTGGAAACCTATCAAACAACGGATCCCGCACCAGTACGGGCTCATATCAAGACAGAATGGACCGAGACCTAGGCGGCATGCTTGGTGCGGTGGATCGCTCCTACGCGTCCCCTGACTCTTCTGAAGCAATGGGGCTCAGAAGAGACGCCATGGCAATTGAGGATGCTGTCAAAGATACAGTTCGCCTCTTGAGAAATGGACAGTTGGTTCCCGAGGATTTCATTAGACGGTACAAGGGGCTGATGAGAGATTCGTTCGAAACCAGAAAAAGGTTGGAAGTGCTCTCGAGACACAACCCGGGCTTTGAACGCTAGACTAAACCCCAAGCTCCTTCTCTAGGGTCTTTATTGCCTGTTCGAGCTTGTCGGCTTCAGTAGCGGGATGAGCCGGAGTCACCGCCTCGGTTGTTCCAGCTTCTGCGTCAATCTCCTGCATTGCTGCAGACAAATCCTCTGACGTTACCTTGCTATCTCTCATGGAGTCGAAGGCTTCATCGGATATCCCGCTCTCAATCTCGAATGCTTCGAGCCTCCGAGTGATCTCATCAAGGTTCCGAACAACCTTGGTCGAGTCTCTGGCATCACCCAGCATTCCCAAGATCTTAGCCACTTGTTCGACAGCAATGCTCGTCTTGGCGGCAGATTGGGCACGAATAATGTGCGCAAGAATCCTCAGGAGATGTAGACGCGATTGGTCGACTGACAATGCGAACTTCCTGAAACGGACCATCTCTACTGCGTAGGTCTTGTATGCATCCAGTTGACCGTCCCTGCGAGCTCGCACAGCCCGTGCCTTCGTATCGGCCTCAGCTTTCTCAAGCCTGTTTCTTTCTCGCTCGAGCTCTTTGCTCAGGATTCTTAGCTGGCTTGTCACCTGTGCAATGTCTGGCTTCTTCCGGCCCCACGCCATAGCCTTCTTGACCGTACCCAATGGCCGCACCATGTCCTAAGATTGAACTCCAATGGGTGGTGTGAGTATTGCGCCTTTAAGCCTTCGCAGCAAGCGTACCTCTTCTGACGGCGGGATTACATAGACTGGGCTGGAGTGCGAAACACAGAAACTCTTAACCACTTGAGCACACGTGACTCTCGAACTCGAATGTCAGGAACAGACGCAGACCGGCTTGACTTGGGAGTCAAGGCTCTACTCGACAAAGCCATAGAGCTCGACAGGAGGGGACTGCAAAAGGAGGCCTGTAGATACTATCTCAGGACTAGTAAGATACTCATCAAACTGTCCAATTCCGCGTCTCTTCCGTCTCTGCAGAAGCACTACCTCAACAGGGCTAAGGAGTGCGTAGATCGAGTAAGGTACATCTCAGGTATAAAGACGAAAACAACGGGCCGCTTGGAAGTCCCGAATGTGCCTCTCCCATTCCCAGCCGAGAGGAGCGAGCCACGCTTCGTCGGCCGCAAACCTTCAGAGAATGATCAAGTCGATGAAGACGTAAGGCATCTTCAGGAGATGATTGCTGATACAATCCTGACGGAACGACCCGACCTGAAAATGTCCGAAGTAGCAGGACTGGAGGACGCAAAACAGGCAATTCAAGAGGCCATTCTATCTCCGATGAAGCATCCTGAACTCTTCAAAGGAAAGGCTAGACAGCCGTGGAAGGGCATTCTGTTCTATGGCCCGTCGGGCTGTGGTAAGACCCTCATAGCAAAGGCTGTGGCCTCTGAAGTGCATGCGACCTTTTTCAATGTCTCAGCTGGCAACATAGTAAGTAAGTGGCTTGGTGAGTCCGAGAAGCTCACCATGACTCTTTTCGATATGGCCAGAAAGAACCAGCCCTCCGTCATTTTCATGGATGAACTCGATTCAGTGGGGGTATCAAGGACAGGCCACGATGTTGGGGGCGAAAGGCGGCTCAAGACCCAGCTACTGACTGAACTCCAAGGACTAGCAAGCAATCCTGACGAACGA
>Ga0315296_10000621_pt1 | contig 32241 bp, 32 predicted proteins | sample YL17G14_18_MG_FD_203921 | JGI IMG/M metagenome (GOLD analysis project Ga0315296, IMG submission 203921) | Sediment microbial communities from Yellowstone Lake, YNP, Wyoming, USA - YL17G14_18 | ecosystem: Environmental > Aquatic > Freshwater > Lake > Sediment | place: USA: Wyoming | collected... | reverse complement strand
GGAGCTATGAGAAGGGCATTCTTGCCTTCAAGAATCGGTGGGATTGCCAGCCTCTGAATATCGCTAGCCTCAGCTATCTCGAGTTTCGCAACCTGCTCCTGCAACGGTTTCTGCAGCAGAGCAAACGAATCATCGGACAAGGACGAACGCTCCTAACTCAACATAGCTGAATTGCAGAGGCTGTAGCCGAGCTTGTGACGTTGCTCGTCTCCAAGTTCGTTCTGCGAATCACAGTCTTCGGTTTATTGGTTTCGTCGATAAGCGATTGGTGGGTCTGGGTCCAGAAGTCTGTGCGTCAAGCCAATGGTAGAGTTGTGGAGTTAGCTCTTCTCGTATGCAAGGTATGCAAAGGTCAGAACAAGCGCCACAAACGCGAGAGCCACGATTCCAATCTGTAGTAGACTGTAGAATTCGTCGGTTGTCAATGCTGCACGCCATCTTGCCTGCGTAGACCGAAGGTTCTGATTTAAACAATTCTGTGACGCCGCGGAGCGTTATCAGGGCGCGGCCTCGGGCCTCGTCCTCCACTGCTGGGTGATCTTGCTGTACTGGGCGTCCCGGAGGGGACTGGTTTCGTATTTTCCAAGCGAAGACGCGATCTTTTGTGCAATTATGTGGTAGCACAATGCTCTTTGGCCGTCCATGACTCGATAGTAGTAGTCGTCACAGTTGCAGAAGTTCGTCTCAGGGATCACTTGGTAGACTCCCTTTCTCCCCTTCACAGTCCAAATCGTTCGTCCGCTCGGCTTGAACTTGTATCTGTGCACCTTTCGCTTCTGCACCAGCTCCAAAGCGTTCTTGAATCGGTCGCCAAACTGCTCCTCAAGTTTGGCTCGTTGAGTGTCGGCCAGCTTGTGGGAGGACGCTACGTCTTTACACGCGCTTTCGATTACCGTCAATTCCTTCTCGTATGGTTGCGACATAGCGTATCCGGCCACGCGGGGTAGCTCATGAGAGCTTCAAGCCTTTCATTAAGGATATGTTGAAAGAAGCCTACTCGGGGAGTGTATGAGAGTAGACAGAGGGGGTAGTGCGGTTTGGTCGGTTACAGTCTCGCACCCGTGGATGAGTCTCCCTCTCTTCTACTGCAGGGCGAGGGCGAGCGGGTTCTTGTCGTCGGTGACCTACACATTGGATGGGAGATAACCCTCGCACAGCAGGGCATTCACGTTCCCTCACAGACACCCAAGCTCGCAGACCGTCTGATCGACATAATCAGGAAGTCGAGCCCAACAAAGATCGTGTTTCTGGGCGATGTGAAGCACACAGTAGTCGGAGCGGAGATGGAGGAATGGAAGGACGTGCCCGAGTTCTTCGAGAAGATCGTCCCTCATGTCTCTGATATTCAAATCATCCAAGGGAACCATGATGGCAACATCGAGCCGATGACTCCCCGACAAGTGAAGATAATTCCTCCAAGCGGGATTGCATTATGGGGAAGATACGGTCTCTTCCATGGACATGCGTGGCCTGCCCCTGAGCTCCTCGGATGCGAATCTCTGATTCAAGGCCACCTGCATCCAGTCGTGGCATTCACCGATGCTCTAGGCTATAGGATCACGAGGCCGGTCTGGGTGCGCGCACCATGCAATGCGGCAAAACTGGCTCGCGCAATCCTGAAAGATTCGAAACGCCGGAAGATCAAGAACATCACACGTGCGGTCAAGGAACGCTACGGGGTCGAGCTGAAGGTATCCCGCTGCCTGTTCGCTCCGCCATTCAATGACTTTCTAGGCGGTCGCCCGATCAACGTGAAACAGCATTCTGGATCGAGTTGGACGAGGATCGATCGTTTCGGGCCCCTGCTTAGAGGAGGAATTGTGAACATGAATGACGGGGAGGTTCAACTCTTAGACGGGACCTACCTCGGAACGGTCAGACAACTTCGCGCATTTGCCTAGACTCCCCCTGCAGTGTGCCACGTTCGCTGGACAGAGAGTATAGTCTAGAATGTTTACGGTAAATATCTCCTTGCTCAGAGTAAATATAATCGTTGACGAGTACCCCACGCAAGGTTCGAATATAGTCAGGATGTCGCCTGCGCGGCCTCCGGGCTGACCTCAGGAGCTCAAGAGTGTACAAGATTCTGGAGAAACAGGTTCTGAGCGACACGGTCAAACTGATCGTGGTAGGAGCTCCCACTGTCGCCCGGAAAGCAAAGGCGGGCCAGTTTGTGCTAGTGCGCATTGATGAGCCTGGCGAACGCATTCCACTTACCATAGCTGATTTCGACCGCGAGGCCGGCACGATCACGCTCATCTTCCAAGAAGTCGGAAAGTCCACAATGCAGATGGGCACTCTGAAGCCAGGCGATGAGTTGATCACAGTCGCGGGACCACTTGGTCACCCTACAGATATCGAAAAGTATGGAACAGTGGTCTGCGTAGGCGGAGGAGTTGGCATCGCCCCAACCTTCCCCATCGCCCGCGCCCTTAAGCAGGCCGGCAACACGGTCATCTCTATCATAGGCGTTCGAAACAAGTCGCTCCTATTCTGGGAAGATCGAATGAGAGGAGTGTCAGATGAGCTGATCGTCTGCACCGACGACGGCTCTTACGGGCGCAAGGCAGTGGTGACCGAACCCCTCAAGGATTTGCTCGAGAAACGAGGAAAGAAGATAGCTCGGGTTTGGGCCATCGGCCCAGCCATCATGATGAAGTTCGTGGCGATGGCTACGAAGCCCTACAATGTGCCGACGATTGTCAGCCTCAACACCATCATGATTGACGGCACTGGTATGTGCGGCGGCTGCCGTGTCGTGCTAAGTGATGGTCCGCAATTCGTCTGCGTGGACGGTCCGGAGTTTGACGCTCACAAGGTCAACTGGGAGATACTACTCTCCCGTCTGGGGTTCTACATCGAACAGGAACGAGAAGCAGTCGAACGCTGGAAACACCAATGCCAACTGGATAGTGCAATGATGAGGGCAGAGCCGTAGTGCCGAAGAAGATAATCCCAAAGAAGGCGTCGATGCCAGAACAACCGCCCGCCGATCGTATCAAGAATTTCAACGAGGTCCCGTACGGCTACACAGCTGAACAGGCCATGGCTGAGGCGCAACGTTGCCTTGAATGCGCCCGCGCTGAATGCATGAACGGCTGCCCAGTGAACGTCCAAATACCTGCATTCTTGAAACTCGTCGCCGCGGGAGATTTCCGGGGAGCCATCAACCTCGTCAAGGATACGAACTCTCTCCCAGCGATAACTGGCCGAGTGTGCCCTCAGGAACAACAATGCGAGGAAGTATGCACTTTAGCGAAGCGCTTCGAACCAGTCGCCATCGGTCGACTGGAACGTTTCGCCGCCGACTGGGAAGCGGCGCAGGGCGATCTGCCGATCGCTGGACTGGCGCCGTCAACCGGCAAGAAGATCGCCGTTGTAGGCTCCGGTCCTGCTGGCCTGACAGTGGCAGCAGACTTGGTTAAGATGGGTCACCACGTAACGATTTTCGAGGCGCTCCATGAGCCTGGCGGAGTGCTGGTTTATGGCATTCCAGAGTTCCGGCTACCTAAGGCGATTGTCCGACGCGAGGTAGAGTACGTCTGTCGCCTCGGAGCCAAACTCGTCAAAGACTTCGTCGTTGGCAACTCCGCAACAGTAGACGAGCTACTCGAGGAATACGATGCCGTCTTCTTGGGATCCGGGGCCGGACTACCTTGGTTTCTCAATATTCCGGGGGAGAATCTGAGTGGTGTGTATTCTGCTAACGAGTACTTGACACGTGCTAATTTGATGAAAGCATACCGGTTCCCCGAGTACGACACACCAATCGCGCGTGGACGACATGTAATCACGATAGGCGGAGGAAACGTTGCCATGGATGCTTCACGCACCGCCCTTAGGCTTGGTGCTCAGGAATCCATCATCGTCTATCGCCGATCTCGTGAAGAGATGCCGGCCCGTGCTGAGGAGATCCATCATGCCGAAGAAGAGGGAGTCCAATTCAAACTGCTGGCGACGCCATTGGCGATACACGGCGATGAGAAAGGCCGAGTGGAAGAGCTGGAATGTATCCAGAACCAATTGTGGGAGCCTGACGCTTCTGGTCGCCGGCGCCCGGTTCCCATCGAAGGATCTAGCTTCCGCATCCCGGCAGACACTGTGATCATCGCGATAGGTCAAAGCCCCAGCCCATTGATCCCTAGGGCCACGCCAGACCTGAAGACCGAAAAAGATGGCGTCGTGGTAATTGAGAATGAGACGGGAAAGACCTCAAAGGAGGGTGTATTCGCTGGCGGCGACGTCGCAACTGGTGGGGCGACAGTCATCTTGGCGATGGGGCAAGGTAAGAAAGCGGCGAAGGCTATAGACGAATATCTGAAGACAGGGCAGTGGTGACCGGCGGGGACAACTCTGGGAACCTGATTCCTGTCGGACTTCATTTTCTCGCAGAAAGACAGGATAGACTTCGGTTTGTCTTGTCTACATAGCACGTATTGACAACACGTATCCTTGGATTGTATATCAGTACAGTCTTATGTTGTGCTGCTTCAAAGCAATCTCCGGTGGAACATGAGCACTACACGCAAAGTGCAGAAAGTGTGGAGAAGCACGCAAACGATCGAAGGTGCTGGCGTGCGATTGAAACGTGCATTTGGCTATCACCAAGTACCGGAACTAGATCCGTTCTTACTGCTGGACGATTTTCACTCGGATAACGAGCAGGATTACATGGCCGGCTTTCCTTGGCATGCGCACCGTGGAATTGAAACAATAACGTACATGCTTCGCGGCAGAGTCGAACACGGGGACAGCATTGGAAATGGCGGGATCATACAGTCAAATGAGGTGCAGTGGATGACAGCCGGTAGTGGCATCATTCACCAGGAAATGCCGAAAGGCCCCGGCCTGCTTTGGGGATTCCAGCTATGGGCAAACCTCCCTGCATCCCAGAAGATGATGGCCCCGCGATACCGCGATGTCAAGGCAAACATGATCCCAGTAGCCAAGCCTGCAAACGGTGTAGAGGTGAAGGTCATCTGTGGTGAAGTCGCTGGTGTCAGAGGTCCTGTGCGCGACATCGTGATCGATCCGCAGTTCCTAGATGTGATGCTTGACCCAGGCGCCATTTTCTCGCACACAGTTCAGGACGAACATAATGTGTTTGCCTACGTCGTTGAGGGGTCCGGCAAATTCGAGGAAACGGAGCAAAGCGCCACCGGAGTGGAGAATGTCATACTATTCGGGAAAGGCAACGAAGTCAAAGTGCAAGCAAGCGATGGAGGCGTCAGGTTTCTCTTAGTATCTGGTAGACCTCTGAAGGAACCCGTGGCATGGTATGGCCCTATCGTCATGAATACTCAAGAGGAGTTACGAATCGCCTTCGAAGAATATGAGAAGGGTACATTCATCAAAGCCAAGAAGAGGTAGTGGTGGTTGACATTGAGGTTCCCTATCTCATGTGAAGCAACACCGCTAAGTAGTGCTGGAGAGATGTGGTCAGCGGCTTTCCATATTGACTCGGTTTGAGGAATTGAGCTTCGAAGTGGCTCCTGAAATAGTTGTCAGACCTCCAGGTCCTCGGTCACAAGAACTACTTCGAAGCAGAGTTCGCTTGAGACGCGACCCGTAATCTACCCTAAGGCTTTCCCACTCGCAATCGATTCTGCCAAAGGTGCGACAATAAGGGACATGGATGGAAACCTATTCATCGACTGGGTCGCCGGGATATGCGTACTCAATCTAGGCTACAGCAATCCTGTGATAACAGCGGCCGTGAGATCTCAGCTGGAAAAGATCTAGCATATGCTTGAGATCCCGACAGAAGTCAGAATTGCATTCTTAGAAAAGAGAGAGTCTGCTAGAGAAAGGGCTGGGAGTCTACGAAAACGCCGCCAAGGCAACCTTAGCCCAGAGTATACACACAGATGTTTGCCTCAACATGACGAGGCCGCTGTTCCGAGTCTAGCCGTTCACGGAATCCACGTCATTGTACCACTTGCTTTTCGCACGGACTCTCGCTCTGTCTCTCCATGCGAGTGTTTTCGGTTCATCCTCTGTGATCTTGAGCAAGGTCTCGATCCTACTTGAGACTCTGGCGCGATCTTCTTCGGTTAGTTCTTCGAATGTAGAGCAGATCGATTGTCTCCGGACTGAATTACCACCATCATGCTGCAGTAAGAGCATAGCGCTGTCTACGATGTCCTTCTCATTGATGTGGACTATCTGCATCTTCTCAAGAAGCGTGCCCGAGAGCTGAATAGCGAACTCTTCTAGTTCAAGGCGATTCGCAAACGGCACAATATGATTCGTCTCTAGTTTGGCTTACGTTCTGAGAGCTCGTGAAACAGGTCTTTGAGGCGAAATTTGTAGCTAGACTTACTTATCCAAACCAACAATGCAGTCCATCCTGATCGGTTAAGGACAAGGATGTCTCTTGGTTACCATGAGCGAGACTCTAATTGCACTCGTCGAGTTGATGGCCGTCATTGCAGTAGTCGCCTACTTGGCAACTCGCACGAAGTGGTTCTTCGACGTGTGCAACCGCAATATCACGTTAAGAAGCGGACTTCTCTTGGTGGGCATCTTCGGTGCAATGTCGATTCTTGGTAACTACAGTGGAGTCACGATCCTAGGAGCAATAGCCAACGTTAGAGACCTAGGTCCCATTATTGGTGGTCTCTTGGGCGGCCCCGCGGTTGGGCTAGCCACGGGTTTGATCGGTGGCGTATACAGATACTACATGGGCGGATTCACGGCGATCCCATGCGGACTTGCCACTGTGCTGTCGGGCCTTTTCGGAGGCTTAGTATGGTTGTGGGGGAAGAAGCTGATTGGCTTCATGTGGGCTACAGTATTCGTGCTCTGCATGGAGACATTTCACATGGCGTTGGTACTCGCAATCGCTAGACCATTCAGCGAGGCACTTTCTGTTGTCCAAGTTGTCTACCTCCCTATGACAATTGGAAACGGTTTGGGCATGGCAGTCTTCGCGTTCATCGTTAAAAATGTGGTTAAGGAAAGAAACACCGCAATACAGAGGGACAGACTTCGACAAGAGCTGATGGAGAAGGAGATACGGATCCGTGAACTTAAGATCGGTAGGCTGAAGAGGTACTCGTCAGATCTGGAGGCTACAGTTCAGAAACTCGAGATAGTCATCGACGAAGACAACGTCCGAAAAGAAGCAGAGAGAGTCATGGGCACAGAATTCTTCCAAGATTTGATGAACCAGATAGCTGTGGTGAAACGTCGACGACCCACAGAATCCCCCACTCCGATCCCACAGCCGGTTTGACTTGTCCCCGAGAGTGGTTCATTCTTCGGATTCCGCGACACTGCAAAGCGTTTTAGATCTTCATCTGATAGTACAGCTGGAACCGAGGTCTGGACATGGGATCCGTAGTCGCAATTCATTCGTTCAGGGGCGGGACAGGCAAGTCGAATCTAACTGCTAACTTGGCCTACTGCTTCGCCAGTCAAGGAGCCCGCGTAGGCATCGTAGACACTGACATCCAATCGCCAGGTATCCATGTCCTGTTCGGTCTTGGAGAATCGGTGATGAAGTATTGCCTCAACGACTATCTGAAAAGCGAATGCTCCATCAAGGATACCGTCTATGATGTAAGCGAGAGACTCTCTCTTCCGGAAGGAAGAATCAGCCTGATACCTTCGAGACTTAATGCCGCTGCTATTGTGGGAATGCTGAAAGAAGGCTTCGATGTTCAGAGACTCAGTACTGCTATCTCAGATCTTGGCACAGAGCTGGAACTGGATGTTTTGCTGGTAGACACTCACCCTGGCGTTGAGGAGGATACGCTACTTTCGATAGCCCTATGTGACATCCTGGTTGTGATACTTCGCCCCGACGAGCAGGACTACCTTGGAACGGCTGTTACGTTCGAGATTGCAAGGAGGATGGAGGTCCCTCGGACCCTACTGATCGCAAATAGGGTACCTCCGGAACTGGATATGGAGCAGCTCGCAGCGAAGCTCGAGAAGACATACAAGGTCCAGGTCATTGGAGTGTTACCTTTCTCATATGGTCTCATGATGGCTCAGAGCAAGCAGGTCTATTCCTATGTCTCTCCTAACGATCCATTCTCCCTAGCGATTAAGGCAGCAGCAGAGAAGATCCTCAGAAGCCGTCAATAGGCGAGTGAATCGCCCAAGTACACGCTGCTCTTTCATCGTCGAGCGACTATCGTGCAACCAAAGCGGAAAAAAGAGAAAGATGAGAAACTAGACTGGCTGTGGAGACCTGCACTTGTCACAGAACTTTGCCTGAGCTGAAATCACTTCTCCGCAGTTCACGCAGTGTACTCTCGGTATGATGAGAGGTGGCGCTTCGTACTTCTTCTCAATCTTCTCTGGTTGCGGAGCCCTGCATTTGTCACAGAACTTCGCTTGACCTGAGATTACCTCGTTGCAGTTGAAGCACTTTTTCCTCGGCAGTATGAGCGGCGGGGCTTCCTTTCTCTCCACTCTTGCTCTTGGGGGAGCCGGCGGTGTTGGTGCTTCTGCGACCGCGGGGGGAGGTGCTGGTGGAGCAGGTACCTGCCACAGAGTTGGCGCGGCGGCTGGCGGGGGACCTCTTCGTTCCCCACCGCGACGCCGCGTAGTCATGTAGATACCTCCACCGAGGGCCGCGACCGCGATTATTCCTATGACAACCCACAGAGCATTTTGTTGGATCAGTTCGAGGAATGTCTTCTCGGTGACCTGAAACTCAAGGAGCGAGCTCTTCGAGCCCTTGTGCGCACTGTCTCCGTTGTATTCGGCGCTCACTTTCCAGACTCCAACTTTATCTGGGATGTACTGGTCGCTGAAAGCGCCGGCGGAACTCGCTGCGATCGTCCTTGGGAATTCGGTGCCGTCGGGCCGTGTATATATCAGACTGATGCTTGCACCTGACACCGATGGGGAAATCTCTCCCGAGACAGGGATGGCGTCACCTATCCTTATGTTCGTCAGGGCGAGTCTCAGACTCAGTTGTGTAGTAACCGATTGGATCGTCACCCTTATCGTCGACGTCACTGTCATTCCTTGACTTCTCCCCCTCACATCCACCTCGTAGTCTCCAGCGGTCGCGTCGGTTGTGGCAGTAAGCCGGAGAGTCGAGGTTGCCGGGCTGTCCGGCTTGGGCGTTACAGTGGGGGGATCGAATGAGGGCACGAGGCCAGACGGGGCTCTAACCAGATCCAGATCGACGCCTGAGGAGAATCCTCCGATCGAAGCGACCTCAACCTTGAGTGACACTGACTGGCCAATCGCGATAGTCTGTGTGGTGCTTGGGACTTTGATTTGGAATCCTGTTGCCTTGGGAACGTCCACCACAACAAAAGAGTAGTGAACTCGGTCGCTAGCCGCGAGGCCCCCGCTAGCCGAGGCCTTGATTATCAGCGCATAGACATTCGGTGACGCATCTGCAGCTACAGAGACGGTGAGTGTCGCGTAGGCACTGCTCCCAGATGGGGGTGTGACCGTCGGCGGATTGAAACTGTATTTCACACCGTATGGAACTTGGTCCAGAACTAACGAAACGTCGCTTGAGAACTGGCCTAGTGAGGTTACTGTGATTGTGAACTGTTTTGAGTATCCCAACCCGATGACTTGGGAGAACGGTGAGGCCGACACAGCGAACGTCGACTTGGTCGTGACTTCAAGAGTGACGGTCGCAGAGTCCGTCACGCCTCCTCCTGTACCTGATATCGTCAGCTTGTACTCCTTTACTGGCGTTGAAGGTGTGGTCGAGACGACGAGAATCGCGTATCCCGATCCGTCCGCTGGAGGAGTCACCGTGCTTGGAGTGAAAACTGCGGAAATCGAACTTGGCAGACTGGCCTGATTGTCCACCTGCAGCCTCACTGGAGCACTGAAACCGCCCATAGAAGAGACGAGAACCGTAAAAGCGGTTGGCATGCCCGGGGCAACCGTCTGCCTACTCGGCTGAACTGTCACATCGAAGCCCCATGCCGCCGTCGCCGGTGGAACCAGAGGCAGAGAGGTTATGATCAATAGTGCGAACAGCAAGAACGCACAACGTCTAGGCAATGATCCAAACTCCTTGAAATACGGAGGCCTCCCGGAATCAATATAACACTTTCCTACTCACGCTTGTGTGTGTTCTAGCTACCAACATGTGTCAGTGATAAAAAGAGACTGGATCATTGGGACAAGTCAGGGTAGTATCCGTGGATGGAACTATGAACGGCCGCATCAAGGGATTCGTTATCTCTATCCCGCTGACGTATACTTCCATGACAGATGTGGGTAGTTAGAACATACTCACGCTTGTGTGACAAGTGGATCGACTTGACGGGTCTCAATGAACACGAACTGCCGTCGCTGAGTTTCGTCTTGGTGAAAGGCTACCCTAGGGCTTGGCAGGAATTCTGGGAGCCCGTCTATAGGCTGTCTCGAAGGTTCGGAATCGACATGAATGCCGCCCTCGAGGTCTTCAAGCTCGTTCACGAATGTGTTTCGAAAGAGGAGGAGGGCAGACCGCTCTCGACTGGGTTCCTGATAGGAGATGTAGAGAGACTCAAGGAACGGCTTCCAGATCTCGTAGGAATGGAATTACAGAGACAGAGCATCTTCGAACTGTCCAAGGCAATCAGAGGTTTCTTCGGACTTGTGGATGGGTACACGTCTGCTTTCATGGTTGGGAAGAATGGGATAGTTGAAGATTCTAGGCTTTTGCCAGCCGCTCCTTCAGAACCCGACGAAAGCAGCTTCACCTACGTAGAATTCAACGGATACTGCAACGCATTGAAGGATGCACCTGGATATGCCCTTGTCGCCTTGGGACCATTCAAGACAGCGAAGCTGTTCTGTGATGGAAGACTGAATGCAGAGGTCTACTTCTCAGGCAAGACTGGTGACTGGGTGTACAGATCTTTAACGGAAGTGCGAGAGAAGCTCGATGAGATCGCCGCAGAGACAGGTATCAATACGAAAGTTCTGTACAAGGTCTTCACGGTCGCAACCAGCATGTCAAATCATCGCAAGGGAGGCACAATAATAGTTGGCGATCCAGAGGAAATCCTTGCACAATCCGAAGCACCGAGACTGAGACTGACAAAGATAAACGTGCTAGATTTGAAAAATCGCCAAGAAAGACACCTGTTCAATCTTGCCACTCAAGAGTTCGCCCTGGTAGTAAGCCTAGAAGGAGAACCCAAGGCTTCATCGGTCAGACTGATGGCTCGACTTCCAGACAACGTCAAGCCAGAAGTAACCACCAGCGACGGAGGAAGGCACAGGAGCGCCGCGGAGATATCGGCATCCACCCGCAGCGTCGCATTTGTCGTTTCTGACGACGGACCCATCACAGTCTTCTTCAAAGGAAGAAGAATCCTTGGAGTCTAACCGTCAGACGCCTCAGAACTCGGATTAACGGGTTGAGAGCCCGAAGTGCATGGCCGGACGTGGAACCAAGCCTCGATTCAATGTCGAACAGGTGTCATCACGTTTCTGCTAGGGAGAAATCGATTGGTCTACTCTTGGTGGCCACGGGCTCCTTTTTCTAGCTGTGCCCCTAGGGATGCGGTCGTAAGCAATACTAAGCTGACCTATCCAGGAAGACTGCGCCTCTGTCTCGCGAAGGTTACGGCTTTCTGATAGAAATCGGTCGCGAGTATTTCGGATACCTTTTCGCTCAGGGCTCTTTCATCTACGTGAATTTCCAGCTCCTGAATGCGGGGAGTGGGAAGACCTATGGGAATCCGCCACTTCGTATCGAAGCTGCAGAAAGGATCTCCGCGAGCGATGCATGAGGTTTCGACTGAATCGACTTTGGCATCGGCAAATTTCGACAGGAAGACCTGCACGAGCCCTGCGAGGAAACCAGAGACTACATGACATACTGCATGATCTGATTGGATATACTTACAGATAGGACATGCGTTCACAACGACTCTGAGAGAACACAAGTCGCGATCCACAAAATACTTCACGTTCGAGAGTTGCAGCTCACTGCCGAACATTAGATTGCCGGCAATCCTGACTAGTTCACTTGCAATCTGATATAGCGTAGCGCTGAAGTCTACCCTGAAGCCCCTGTCCACCAAAGCTTTGTAGATTATGTCTGAGCACCTTTTGCCTATCGACGTTTGCATCATCGCATACTCAGCAGGGGAATACGTGTAATAGTCCGAGGACACTAGCAGGCCAAGTATTCTGACATCCATCCCGTACTTGCGCATCGATTACTCCCAGCCTAACTGCACCTTGCAGGTCGCATCTCCAGTGGCCTTGCACTCGACTTCGACCGCGGATACGGCGAGATTTTCACCTTTCATTTCAGCGAATGACCTTATCAGTCCTTTTGAGAATCCCGCAATGAGTCCACACACTGGTGAACTACTTGACATGTCCTTGCAGATCACGCATTCCTCTATGGAAATGATCCTGCTCTTGGAAGTGGGTCCCTTCCTAACATGGCATACGGAATTCATCATGTGGAGCATGATGTGTTTCAGGTAGTCGTCTACGAAATTCGGGACTTTGGCTCTAAGTAGCAATCGGCCTAGGTTGGGTTGCAGTACCTTCGAGAAGAGAAGGGCGCCCAAACGTTCTCCTGTCGCCTCATCAAGAGTGTCTTTCTCCAGCACGTCTCTACGCGACGCAAGGTAGACCTCTAGAGCCCTGGCGTCTACTGATTGGCTGCCTATCAGGATTGACAGTATCCGATTCTTGACCGAGTTGGTTGACACTGATACGACACCAAGAAGTCCGACAACGAAGAATAACATTCCCAGAAGATTGCCTACGTAATCTTCAGATCTGCCTATCTTTCCATACACGCCCAACCTCACTGAGAGATCATAGATCGCGTAGCTCAGGACAACTGTCAGCAGAAGAGAAGCGAGAAAGCTTGCTCTGCCTTTCTTGGTCTCAAAGAGACCAACGCGGTCCCTCCAGAAGAGTCCCTTCTCTGAGAAGTATCTGAAAGACACGACTATGAGTATTCCGGCCATGAAACTCATTACGAAATTGTTGGTCGCTATGATTGTGAAGAGGCTCCCCCAGAGAGCGCCCTCGCTTAGAACTTCGACTGGTGGCGGGACACCCCCTATTGCCGGTATTGGGTACGTAATCCCAGCCGACGAGACCAGATCGAGTAAGCCGACAATCACATAGGCGGATACCAAGGTCGAGCCTACGCCGACGAACAGGGAGTATCGCACAACTTCCTTCGCCTGCCTTAGCGGAGGATCGGATAGTACTCTGTAAGGTATGTAGGCTAGCATGAAGTTGCCCACGAATCCTCCCAAGCTCGCGACACTATAGTATCCGCTGAACGAGTCGGCCAGAAGGTTCCCAAGTGCAACTCCTACGCATCCCGGTATCCCGAAGATGTATCCCAACAGCGGAGCCATCGCATTTCCAGGCCTAAGCCATGTCAAACCCTCAACAAGTGTTATCCCTGCTGTTGAGGCGAGTGACCCGGCATAGACAATAGCGGAAAGGAACATCGCCTGAATGCCTATCCAATCAAATGCGGGTTCAGCTTTGACAAATGAGACACGGAACTTCTGGAAGACTATCCCATAGCCGAGCCCTTCCGCTATGAACGTGAGAAGCGAGAACGCTATGATTGGTAGAGAGACCAGAGTGTTCAGGTTCATTTGTGCATGAACGTCCAATATCAGACTTTATAATGGATTCGATGAAACAACAATCATCCCGGACCTATAGTAGATCGACATTCAAGTCTTCTGCGAGTACTGGAGGTCGAAGCTTCCAGTTGAGAACTAGGGGCCCTAGCAGACATCATGGCGGGTCCGGTGGGATTCTAGCTGGCCTTGCTGAATGAATCCTTGAGATCGAATATTCATCGGGTCTTCGAAAACGTCCGCGCATGGATGCTTAGTGCCCGCTCGGAGACAAATCGGAGCGGACGCTGCACTTGAGAACGATATCTGGGTCATCTGCCTACTCGTGAATGTGAACCTGCATCCAAATCTAGTTCCGACACTTCCCGTGCCTCAGCCACACAGAACCCGAGTTGAACCCTCGTTCCATGTTCCGTCCGAGGCTCCATATCCTCACTTAACTTGATGGTCTTGGCCTACTAACATAAGGCGAGACGTGCCTGTAGCCCATGGCTGTGACTTTCGATTTGTATGCTCTGGTGCATACGAATTGCCCCATCCTCATTGTGGTCATCCTCCTATGCGGAGCGTCGCGGTTTGGTGGGGCCGGTGGGATTTGAACCCACGGCCTCCCGGGTTCCCGCGCTCTTGGTCCCGAGCCGGGTATCATACCATGCTAGACAACGGCCCCAAGCGCCGTAACAGAGCCTCAGTCCCTAATTCTATCTTTCTGAGGCTGGCCGGAAATTCGTCTTGCTGACACCGTGATGTCAACGTGTTTTCGGCTTCTGGGCTCGCCCGGCTTTGCGTCGGGTTCATCCCCAGCTTGGGCCAAGCCTACTGTGGCCCGTCGAGTCGTCGCCGTTGGCAAGAAAGGCGACCCGATGTTTATTGCGGCGTTATAGTCGGCGTTGTAGATGAGTTCGCAGTTCCAACAGTGGAATATGCTCTGGCTGATACGCTCCGTATGTCGTGAACCGCAGCGGTGGCATGTTTGACTCGTCCGGAATTCATCTGAGGCTTCGGATGGTATGCCCTGCTTCGCGCATTCTTCTCGGACGTATCGGATGATTCGTCCGTAGCTCCACCGTGCTAGCTTCTTCCGCTGTTGGCGCTTTCCGTTGCCCCTGTAGTTCTCGTATTCGATGCCTTTCGGGTAGCCGACCACCACAAGGCTGCTATGTGATGTTGCGGCAACCTGCTTCGCGGCTAGTCGGTCGTAGTATTGACTTACGTGCAGTCGCTTGTGCCGTAACCGCTTGAGCGGCTCCCACTTCTGCGCCTCCTGTAGTTCCGCTATCCGCTTCTTCAGACGGTTCAACCGGCCCCGCTTCAACCCATCCTGCAGAATGGAAGTCACTTGACCTTAGAGGCTGACATGGCCGCAACGTCACGGACGCCATCGACCGCTTCACTCCAAGGTCGATTCCCCGCACCGCGCAGACGGGTTGATTTGAAAACGTGTACTCCACCTTCACGTGAACGTGATATTTGCCATCCCGCTTGACGAGCTGAAAGCTCTTCATCGTGCCGCTATCCAACAGGTTCAGATGGTACTCTGCCGGGTTAAGTGGAATCGTAAGCTTCATGCCTCTCCGTAGCGTTGAGATACGCGCCACGTAGCGACACAGCCGCATTGTCTTGGATTTCTCGACTGTGCCGATTTGGCTGTCGAACCATATTGGCACCTTGCCCTGCATACCATTCGTGAAGGGTTTTCTTGGTTCACGCTTCAGCAGCTTCCGCAGCCACTTCCGGTCTCCGCTCCGTTTCGCTTGGGCTACCTGCCACCGCCAGTCCCGATGCAGCTGCCTGTAGCTTCGCCACATCCACGCTGCCATATCAAAACAGCATTGAACCATATGCCCCGGCAGCCCCGTCTGAACCTTCACATGGGCATAGAACCTCCCCCTATCCGTGCAGGTGCCTTTCAGGTCATGTTCATTGAAAAGCTTCGACCAGAACCAGACACAGTACGTGTGCCTAGCCGTCAAGCGGTCCAGCATCAAAAGCTTCCGTTTCGTCAGCCCATAGTGGACGGGCACCCGAATAGTCTTGGTAACTTGCAACTTCAACGTGCAATCTGATCGTTACGCAGCTTAAAACGTGAAGAGAAGAACGAAAGCAAACACGTCCGACGCAAGTCCACCCTGATTTTCGGCCGACCGGTTTCTCTCAAATCGTGGGCGCATGCAGGAGCGAATGTTCCAGAGCGAACGGATCACTTCTGTGTCTTGAAGATTAGCCAGTTCTTGTCTTTGGTTCGTATGAGTCGGTAGTTTCCTTCGAGTCTTTTGCCGTGGAAGATTAGGGCGATCGTTGTGTCTGTCCGCTTGGTGAGGTCGAAGGCCCCCTTGTCCCAGATCTCGACTTTGCCTGCACCGTATTGCCATTCTGGTATTGTTCCTTCGAAGTCGATGTAATCAAGAGCATGATCGTCCACAGCGACCGCGAGGCGTTTCACACCTGAGGTTTCAGGCGGGCCTTTGGGGACGGCCCAGCTCTTGAGAAAACCGTCGAGTTCTAGACGCAGGTCATAGTGGAGTGTCCGAGCTGCGTGCGTGTGTACAACGAACCTTGGCAATTCTCATGAATTCCTGAAATAGTCAGGAATGATTTGTTAAAGCCCTATTTGATGTAGCTGCCGGTGGATCTATCGAAGTCGGTGATGAGCTCGACGTTCTCTGAACGCTCCCTGAGGGTAGGTTCACCCACGCCTGGGAATATGACCGCCGGACCCTTGTGCGCGATCTCGGTAGCTGGATGATCTGCCCCTAGATTGTCCTTGGAGATCTCAAAGACCAGTTTCCTGACTTGTGCTTCGTCGATGTGGCCTAGCGAGTGGAGATACTCGTGAAGTAGAATCGAGTAGACGTACGAGTTGATCTGGCGAATGGTTCGAGCCGAACGCGTGACGGCGTCAAGCGCTCTCTTGTTCATGACAATCCCGTTCGTTCCTACACCATGGAACGCTCCTATTTGCTCAGGGAGCTCGGCGAGGTAGAGCATCAAACCTGACCGCCTCTGCCCCAACGAATGTTTCACAGTCTTCTTCACAACCTCGAAGACATCGCCGAAGTTCTTGCAGAGATCAAGTTCCTTGACAATATCTGTCGTCAATCTCACACCCAGTCTATTCTCGGTCGAGGAGGATTGAACTTCCCATGTCTTCTCACAATTAGCTCGAGCTTCCTGTTCCTGAAGACCGCTTTCGCTGTATCGGGATCAACTCGGAAAGGCAGAGGAATCTCCTTTACCCATGATCCTGTAGAAGTGTTGACCGATAGAGTGAGAGAGTTCTCGGCACAGTGGAGGCTTAGGTCTTTCTTGTCTGCTGATGGCAACTCTACGATTACTCTCGCATTTCCTGCCTCAGTAGAAACCCTGACTTGCGGCTCCTCGAAGTCCTTGTCAGGCTGATCTGCCTCACTGCCATTCCGTGCATCTATCGGAGTCGTCTCATCTCTGAGCATTTCGTTGGGTACGCCCTGATTGTAGCTCGAAGCCGCGATACGGAGACGGGGCTTGCCCTCATGGAATTCGATTGGCCGCTTCCAAAGTCGTTTGGGAAATTCAAATTCGATATTCATGCGGTCTTCATCTATCATTCTTTGTTCTCCTCCAATACTCGCCGCACTCTCTCCACGAACGCCATGTATTCGCAGAAGATCTGCCTGCCAACCTGTGTGAATCCGTATGTGTCGTCCTCCAGTTCACCTATCAGTCGGTGAGTGAGCAGAGATGTGACATTCTCGTAGACGAGTTTCGGGTTGATCTCCATTCGATAATGTCTCTTGCCCTGCGGCCTCTCCAGCAAAGGCACAAGCATGCGAACCCTAGTCTCATTTCCCAAGAGGTCCATTATCTCAAGAGCTTCGCGGAATGTTCTGTCAATAGCTCGTTCGCGCCAGTGAAGACGCTGAATTTCGATCTTTCCCGATCCGACTGCTTCTGGAAATCGATCAGCAATTTCGCTGGTGTCGATTCTTGATGGAAATAGTAGGACCGCGTTTGCATTTTCCGCATCTTCCACCAGCTCTAAGCTCTGGAGCAGGTTCTCGTTGACTGGGCCCGTTTCACAGAATACGAGGTTCATGTTGTCGCGATCTATCCCGCAGACATCAACATCGAGGTCGCGCTCCGTCTCTGGAATCGTCCTCAGGGTGACTGAGACGAATGTCTCCTGAAGGCCTCGTTGGATCATCGATCTTGCTGCATGGAACTTCTCTAACATGTGAAGTTCATTCTCGTCTGTTTCGGAGCTGAAGGCCTCTCTGAAGGCCATGTAGTCTAGGATGTGGACTGGCAGGACTCTGGCTATCGTGTCGGAGTCGAGTACAGCGAGTCGCAACGTCCATCGTTTACCATAGGTAACATGTCGGGAATATAAATCGTTACATGAAGTAACAGAAAACGGGGGCAGGCCTCACTTTGAGCCTCCAAGGACGAGCGATATCAGAGTCATCCGTGTGAGAAGGCCATACCATACCTGCTTGAAGTACTTCGCATGAGCTGTCCCGTCAACATCAGGGTTGATCTCATCTACCCTGGGAAGAGGATGCAAAACGATCGCGTCAGCCTTGGCTGAAACCAGCTCTGCCGCGCCGAGCCTGTACGATCCTTTCACCTTCTCGTACTCCGCAAGGTCCGGAAACCGCTCCTTCTGGATCCGCGTCATGTAGATGACATCCAGATCTGGCAGAAGCTTCGTGAGGTCCGTGCTCTCTTCGACGCCTATCTTCTTCTCAACTTCGACGAGCACGTCCCTTCGCATACGCAGCTGATCGGGAGAGATCAGATGCAGCTTCACGTTGTACTGTGCGAGCGCATAGGCCAGCGAGTGAACCGTTCTGCCATATCGCAGGTCTCCCACAAGGCCGACGGTCAATCCATCGATTGTGCCCTTCTCTCGCTTCATCGTGTAGAGATCCAGCAGGGCCTGAGTCGGATGCTCCTCCGCTCCGCTACCAGCGTTGATCACAGGCACAGAAGCAAACTCAGCCGCAAGCCGGGCTGCACCTTCGAGCGGGTGACGTATCACCAGCGCGTCAGCGTAGTTCTCGATAACCCTCACGGTGTCAGCAAGGTTCTCTCCTTTCTCCACCGAGGCAGCTCTCGGATCCGCAAAACCGACGCATGCTCCACCAAGCCGATACATGGCTGACTCGAAACTAAGCCTCGTACGAGTGCTCGGTTCAAAGAAAGCTGTGGCTAGAATCTTGCCGTGGAGCATGTCGGAACCTTTTCTCGCCAGAGGCTCAACCTGGTCGGTCGTCTTGAGGATGTGGTCGATCTCTTCGCGTGTGAAGTCTCTGATCGACACAATGTCTTTTCCAAGGAACTCCACTGAAGCCACCTACGCCACTAAGCCAGAGGTTTGGTAAATAACCTAGTCTCAACCCGCGGAGCAGTCTCGCGTTCCAATTCATATATAGAGGCCCTTTGCACATGCGGGTCTGAACGACGCTTGTCCTCGAAAGACCAGCTGTACGTAAAGAAAATCCGGAATGGGACAGTCATCGACCATATCGATCCAGGACATGCACTTGATGTCCTTCATATTCTCAACATCAACGGAAAGCGAGGCGAAGTCGTCAGTGCGGTGTTGAATGTTGAGAGCAAGGAGCTCGGACGCAAAGACATCGTCAAGATAGAAGATCGAGAATTGAAGCCTCAAGAGGTCGACAAGATCGCACTCATAGCTCCAAAAGCAACCATCAACATCGTAAGAGAATATGAGGTCATCTCGAAGAAACGCGTAGAACTGCCTCAGACTATCAGAGGAATCATAAAGTGCAACAATCCTTCATGCGTGGTAAATGCGCGCGAGCCGGTGACTTCGGAATTCAAAGTCGAAGTCGCCGAGCCTCTAAGGATACGCTGCCATTATTGTGGACGAATAATGGGAAAGGATGATGCACTGAAACAGTTCTAGCACTAAGAGGATTCACTCGTGAGGACGGAACCGACAGAGTTCGGCCATCTATGACAAAGATCGCCTTGCTCGGAGATCGAGAGACCGCTGCCTACTTCAGAGTCTCAGGCCTGAAGAGAAGCAGGTACGTGAAGGACAAAGTAGAAGCCGAAAGAGCCTTGACACAATTCCTTTCGGATAACTCGATCTCTCTTGTGCTCGTGACCGAGCCCGTCATGGAATGGGTTCAACCATTATTGGCGAAGCATCGCAAGGAGTACCCACTTGTGATGTCGATACCCACAAAGAAGGGCCCAACAAGCAGCATCGACACTCTGGCCCAGCTTGTGAAAAGAACCGTAGGCGTGGAACTGAAAGTCAAGAAGTAGGCGGCATCGTTCCGCTATATGTGCTAATTTAAAGAGCATCCACCATGCTCATTGAATCAGAGCGTTTGAGTAGAGAGATCGTGCTATGGCAGCTTTGAAAGGAAGAGACTTTCTCTCCGTTTCTGATCTCGACCAGTCTGAGATCCACACGGTCCTGAAATCGATAAAGAAGCTGAAACCCGTAGCCCCAGGGGGGACGCCAGCCCGCATTCTGGCTGGAAAAGTCGTGGGATTGCTATTCGAGCACCCTTCCACCCGAACGAGAGTGAGCTTCGAGTCAGCTGCAATGAGACTTGGCGCGAATGTACTCTACATGAGGCCCGACGAATTGCAGTTGAAACGTGGGGAACCGATCAAGGATACGGCACGCGTACTGTCAGGTTACTTGGACGCGCTCGTCTACAGGACATCGGACCATGATACCCTCGTCGAGCTTGCGGAACACGCAAGCATGCCGATCATCAACGCGTTGAGCGACATTGAACATCCAACCCAAGCGTTGTCTGATCTAGCAACGATCGAGGACGCGAAGGGCTCACTTGAAGGGCTCAAACTCACCTGGGTTGGCGACGGAAACAATGTGTGCCATTCGCTGATGCTCGCATGTGCAACCACGGGGATGAGTATGTCAATAGCGACGCCTTCGAACTACCAACCGAGCGCTGATATCGCTCAGAAGGCAAACGAGCTAGCACAGAAGAGCGGCTCGAAGATCTGGTTCACCGATGATCCCTCAGACGCCGTACAGGATGCGGACGTTCTCTACACGGATGTCTGGGTGAGCATGGGACAGGACATGGAGCGAGCGCAACGAATGATGGATTTTGAAGGATTCCAAATCAACGAGGAACTACTCTCGAATGCGAAACCTGACGCGGTCGTCATGCATTGTCTGCCGGCACACAGAGGTCTGGAGATCACCGCCGATGTCCTTGATGGCCCCAGGAGTATAGCGTGGAAGCAAGCTGAGTACAAGTTCCACGGCGCCAAAGGAATCCTCGCGTCACTACTGGCGTAGGAATCCGGCCGAATTGCGAACTCCCCCAACCTTGCAGTTCGCCTCTTGTTGAGGCGGCGGCGATCGTTTCGGAGCGAGGTACGTATGGTGGCGAGAGCGAGACGAGAGGCGAGATTGCTGGTCGCGTACTTCTCATACACGGGAAATACCAAGTGCGTTGCACAAGCGCTGTCGGAAAGGCTAGGGAATTCATACGATGTCGAGATCGTGGAAATAGTTCCGACGCGCAAGAGGTCGTATCTTCATTGGCTCGCATATTCGTTCGTGCCCGATTCTGAGGTTGATATAGAGAATCCGGAAACGGAACTGTCCAGCTATGATGTGGTTCTGCTGGGATTCCCGAAATGGACTTTCAGCTGTCCACCTCTCAACAGATACATTCGTAGACTCGGAAGCCTGGGCAAGCCCAAGTTCTACCTGTTCATGACATGTGGAGGATTTGACGAGCAGAGATTCCTAAACAGCATGACTCGCAAGCTCACCAAGATTGACTGCAATGTTGTCGGATCTCTGATGATCAGAAGTAAGCAGATTCAAAACGGAACATATGCTCAATCTGTTGATTCATTCGTGAGACGCTTGCAGTCGCAGTCACGCTAACTCAGATAAGGTGCGCATCTTCTAGAGGAAGCAGGAATCTTAAACAAGAACTGGACCTATACGCGGTGAAACGGTTCGAAGATGATGTCTCCTTCGCGGGTGCGAGGACTTTCCACCTTCTCGATTGTGGCCTTCGATCCTCGGAACGGAGATCTCGGCGTGGCGGTTGAGTCAAAATTCCCTGCCGTTGGAGCAGTGGTGCCTTGGGCGAAAGCCAAGGTAGGCACCATAGCTACTCAGGCTTGGGCTAACGTCTCGTATGGGCCAGTCGGGCTCAAACTGCTCGAAGATGGGCTCCCAGCAAAAGAGGCCCTCAGCAAACTGCTGGTCGATGATGATCACCCGGAAGTTCGCCAAGCTGCGATTGTGGACGCCAAAGGGCACGTGGCTGCCCATACCGGAAGCGAGTGTCTTGAATGGGCCGGACACGTGACAGGGGAACACTACAGCTGCCAAGGAAACATCCTCGCCAGCTCGAAAGTCGTGGAGTCCATGGCCAGAGCATACGAAGAAACATCAGGAGATCTGATCGACAAACTCCTCGAAGCGCTCTCGTCCGGGCAAGCTGCAGGCGGTGATCGAAGAGGACAACAGTCAGCCGCTATCTTAGTCGTCAAAGACAAAGGAGGCTACGAGGGATTCAATGACCGTTACGTGGATCTGCGAGTTGACGAACACGCTACCCCAATCGAGGAGCTGAAACGAGTTTTCAAGATCTATGATATGACGATGCTGTCGAGAGAGGACCCCAAGAACTTCCTGACCATCAACCACAACATCGCAACCGACCTACAGACGAGCCTCAAGAGACTCGGAATGTACGAGGGGGCGATCACAGGCGTCCTCGACGACGAAACCAAGAAGGCACTCCATCAATTCGTGAACATCCACAACTTCGAGAACAAGATGCACGATGACGGCCGAATCTGGAAGAGCATACTGGACTACATGAAGGAGCTAGCAAACCGAACGTGATGATTCGACAAGGCTGATGAGTTCGAGTTGGCGAAGAGTTCCAAAGCCACTATCGGCGTTATCGTGCTAGTCGTAGGGTTCATGCTGATGCAGTTGGCCCTTTCATATCCGTCTGGTGTGAGTACTGCTGCACTGATGTTCTTTCTTGGGGTCCTTGTAATAGTGTGGGGATTGGCTTGGCTCTTCTATGTTCTGGTATGGGAAGGTAGGTGAATGAATCACGCCTAGCCACACGGAACCGCACATGAGAAACGGCGCATATCCACAAGCAAGCTGACGGCGTCTGGGGGGTACCCCCCTCCCCCTGGGGCTCATTTGGTGCGCACGTAATAGCTAGGGGAAGTATCCGGTAGCTGACTTGGCCTGAATCATGGGTAACAGACTAGTATTGTTCGTAGCCAGGGCTTGGAATCATGGCGTTTCTGCAAAACATCTCTCTGCGGGTATGCAAAAGCTCATCTCCCGTACCATCCTCCTAGGTCGTAGCTAGATCGAACTGCGCCCAAGGATTTCATCCTAGTGAGGATTATGAGACGACTCATGAAGGTTCTTGTTTTGCTGGTCCTGGTGGGTGTCATCTCCGGACAATCCATGGCAAGTCTCAAAACCTCTGTCTACGCTTGGCCGCCTTATCGAACTGTGATCGGCCCGCAGTCCGTCATAGTGATTACGTTGGATTTCTCGGACACAAGGGGCGTCTTCTCGACGGAGTATGTCAAAGACTTGATCTTCAGAAAGACCAGTGAGTACTTCAAGGAGGCCTCATACGACCAGACATGGATAGTCGGCGATATAACGCGAAAATGGTACGAACTTCCGGGAAACTCCACATCCTATGAATGGGACAAGGTCACAGATCCGTGGAGATTCTTCGAGCCCTTCCTACAGAGAGTTGTCAAGCTGGCCGACGATGAGGTTGACTACTCCGAGTATCGTTACGTTGCGATTGTGCATTCCGGCGACTGGACGACGGGATCTTGGGGATTCGTTGATCCCTTCATGGTTTCTACTAAAGAAGGCATACTCACCGTGAACGTTGCGATCATCTCACCGTACCATGGCGATCCCGTTTTCGCTCACGAACTTGCGCACATTTTCGGCAATATGCCCGATATGTACGGCAAAGTGAACGGACAATACATCCCTATGTTTGTTGGCCCGTGGGATCTCATGTCTGACACCAGCAGATACGTTCACCTCTCCGCTTGGAGCAAGACGAAGATGGGTTGGATTCAACCATCAGCGGTAGTTACGGCGCCGAGAGGAAGAACGACTAATGCAACCATCGATCCTCTTGAACTTCCAACTTCACGCACATATGCTCTCAAGATCCCGCTTACGCAGAACACATACTACCTCGCTGAAGTGAGACAGAATGTGGGATTTGACATGGGATTGCCAGACTATGGTGTCCTCATCTACTTTGTGGACGAATCCAAAAACGAGTGGGGACAAAGTCCGCTCATCGTTCAGGACAGCAATCCAAACACGAGCACACTAAACGATGCGACCTTTGATCTGTGTAACGGAAAGCAAGCAGGATTCTTCGACAAGAAGAACGATGTGTCGATTGTAGTTACCGGCAAACACGATCTTTCATACGCAGTGTTCGCAGGTCCGGTCAGTCAGGGAGAGGTAATTCTAGCACAGACACAGGGGCGACATAACGAGTCGTGTTATTACTCTCAGCCTTTCAGCGACCCTATTGGCGACTTGTTCGACGAGTACGGATTCCCGGCGAAAGCCGAACCTTACTTGGATATAGTCTCGACGGACATCAGAAAATCAAGTGACTCGTACCTTATCGAATTGAATGTTAACGGAGCGATGCCAGAGAAGATTGACCCGTCCCTTTGGATCGAATGGGACATTGCAGTCGATACTGATAACAATCCTGACACCGGCTGGATCTGGGGGTACAACGACATAGGCGTGGACTACACCATACGAGTTGGGATACTGGACTCAACGTACTACCCTCAAGTCATGAAGACTCAGCCGACATTTCATGAAATCGCCAAACCACTCTGCCAGATCAAAGGGAGCAAGATACTCTTCACGCTAACCGCGGCCGAATTCCAAATGCCCTCCAATCTCGTCTGGATGGTAACGACTGCGAGATATGGTCAAAGAGGCGAACCGCCGAATCCGCCCTTCCTAGCTGGCGACAAGGCACCAAACAGCAGACACTTTACGGCACCTATTGAGTCCATACGATCCGTCACTGAGACCAGGACTACAACACATGTTTCAACGGTTTCGGAGACGACAACTGCAACAGGAACTATACCCGCGTCTCCAGGTCCGGGGTCGATCCCAGGATTCCCAGTAGAGTCCATCCTAGCCGGACTTGTTGCAGGCGCGACAGTGTTGTTCGTGTTACGCGGCCGTAGGCGGACATGATCATTCGGATTTCACAATCTGATGACAATCATGAATTGTGACTACTCCCTTTTGAATTGCAAATAGGCGAAATGCTCGTACCCAACGGTTCAAATTCGAACGCCCGCACATAGGGACCTGTGTGTGTGGTACCTTGGTGCGAGCGACGTGATTTGAACTAGGTTCTGACGCGTGCCGGCGATATGATCACTGGGTCCGAACGTGCAAGTCTAGGGTTGTGGGATTGCGAGGTCCTTCGTTCCCTTTTCTGACAGTTTGGCTTCAGGGCAATGTTTCTGAACTAGCTCCCTGATGATTTCTGCGTACTTGACTTTCTCTCTGGCGGCGAATGCGAGGCTTTCAGGGGAAACCCATGGCTTGTACATGGCTCCGACGCCGGCTCCCGGTTCGATCTTAAAGTAGCATGGCGCCGCAATCCGGCAAAGCTCGGGACATTCGTAGAATCGGTTGAATCCGCCGAATGAGTCGAACAGGTAGACGTGAATGTCGACCGGTATGCTCACTGCGGCGCGAATCGCTGCCAGTTGCGGCAGGCTGAGATCTGCAACAGGATTGAACGTGTCCGCTCCGAGACTTTCTAGAACCTTTGCTCCGGCTGGGTTCGCGTGGCCTGCGAAGATCGAGATCTTGAACTTGACATCTTTCGGGATCTCACCGAGCTTGCGTAGTTCGTTGAGCGCCCAGAGCAAACCTTCGTCAATGACTAGGAATCCTCTGAAACCAAGTTCGATTGAGCGCTTGATGTCTGCGATCACATAGTTCAGCTGGTCTGCTCCTCTGAAACGCATCCCGGACAACGCGCCTTCAGGAGTCGCGATCTGTCGTCCAACATCCCAGCCAGCCCTCGGGCCGGGGGTGAGTATGACTTCCATTTCGGCATCCGCCGCGAGCTCAGCGAACCTCTTCAGTTCCGCTCGCGTCAACAGCGTAGATCCCATCACGACGCTAATCAGCCTATGAACGGGCACGTCACGTTTTTTCGCCTCATCGATCAGAGCTTCAAGTGTGTCGGGTCTCTCGACTCCGGAGATCTCGACACGCCAGTGACAGCCGTCGGGAAATCTCTTGCTTGATGTCGGGAGCGAGTAGAGATCCCTTCCAGGCAAGCCGATCCTTTCCAGCGCTTTCTCGATCTCTTTCATTCTGAAGAACTCCGAAGAATCCTCCACAGGTTGTCATATAACGCTTCGTCGTCGGTGCTCGGCCGACGCGTGAGGGTATGCGCTTAAAGGGTCCACAACCACAGTAGCAGATTCGTGTTACCGGCCTTGTTTAAGCTCAGCGGCGTAATCCCTGCTCTCGTGACCCCATTCACGGACGACGGCAAGAACGTCGATGAGAAACGTTTCAGGCGCCTGATCAGCCACCTCATGAGGTTGGGTGTGACTGGGCTTGTTCCCTGCGGAACCACCGGGGAATTTCAGAACCTCTCAGAGCCTGAGAGGAGACGCGTTGTGGAGATCACCATCGACGAGGCAAACGGACGGATCCCGGTAATCGCGGGAACGGGTGCGAGCGGCACGGACCTTGCGATTGAAAAGACGAAACATGCCAAGGATGCCGGCGCCGACGCCGCCATAGTCGTCACGCCTTACTATCACAAACCAGCAAACCGCGGCCTCTACGAGCACTATCGAAGGATCGCCGAGGCGGTTGACATTCCGATCGTCCTCTACAACATCCCCCAAGCGACCGGTGTCCAATTGCCCTGGCAGATTGTTGAAGATCTTGTTGACATCCCGAACATCGCTGGACTGAAAGACAGCAGCGGAGAACTCCGCTACATCCTAACGGTCCTGGAGAAAGTCGGCGACAGGCTGCCAGTCATGTGCGGACACGATGAGGTCGTTCTCCCAGCTCTCGCCGCAGGCTGCGCGGGCGTAATCTCGGCCAGCTCCAACGTGTTCCCCGATCATCATCTCAAGATCTTGAAAGCGGTTCAGGAGGGCAAGCTTGACGAAGCAAGACGGATTCAGCTAGCGATTCAGAAGATGTCGCGATTCATGGCAAAGAGCGGCCCTGTCGCAACGAAGGCCGCGCTCAACTTGATGGGAATCCCCGTAGGCCCGGTTCGTCTGCCATTAAGCGTCGGCGGCGAGCTAACATACGAAGAGAAAGATGAGCTCAGGCTTGACCTTGAAAAGATAGGCAAGATGAAACGAAGAGTCGTGGAGGTTGAAGCTCCCGCGGCTAAACCGCTCACGGATCGTTTCTCAGGTGTCGGTGTCAATCCTGAGGAGATACGGAAGTCCGCACTGAGGATTGGTGAAGCGCTTGCGGGAGAGGAGCCTGAAGTAGCGCATATCGATCTCCTGATCGGGAATAAAGATGGGCCGGTTGGAGCAGCATTTGCGCGTGCAAAGGCATCTCCTGCGCTGGGGCATGAGCCCCTGCTCGCGATTATTGAGCCGAACCTTGCAGTGAAGCCTCCGACACTGCTGGTTCCAACGGTCTCCATCAAAGGAATGCGGGACGCGAGTCTCGTTTATGGGCCAGCTCAAGCCGGTGCAGCGAAAGCAGTAGTCGACAGTGTTGCTGACGGAACGATTCCTCAATCCGCATTAGATGAGATCGTGATTATCGCAAACATATTCGTGCACCCAGCCGCCGTCGACAGAAAGAGAGTCTACATCAACAACTACAAAGCGATGAGACACGCAGTCAGAAGAGCTATCGAAGGATGGCCATCATCTCAGGAACTGACGGAGAACAAGGACTTGGCAAAGCACCCTTTCAAGTACACTCCATAGGATATCAGACTTCTTGACCAGAACCATTCTGTTCGTTTGCGTCGGGAACGCGGGCAGGAGCCAGATGGCTGAGGCTATCTTCAACAAGCTGAAACCAGATGGCTTTCGAGCAATCAGTGCCGGAACGAAGCCGGCTAGAGAAGTCAACCCGCTCGTGATTCAAGTCCTAAGAGAGATGGGAATCGACGCGAGCAAGAGCAAACCGAAGCTCGTTACGTCAGACATGATCGCGGAAGCTGAGAAGATCATAACGATGGGATGCGAGGCCGCTGACTTTTGCCCTGCGAGACTCCTGCCGAGGGTCGAGGATTGGATGATCGAAGATCCCAAAGGAAAGACGGTGGATCAACTGCGAGCGATACGGGACACTATTCACGAGCGTGTGAAAGAACTGTTACGCCAATTGCAGTCTGCTTGAACTCGCGTGCAAAGAGCTTAGTTATAGCCTATCCGATTCCAGTATTGTCCTTGAGAGCCAGTTTGTACTCGAAAAAGGAATTGCTGGATAGCCTGAAGCCTGTGAGCAAGTGGTCCAGGAGATTCACGTGGGCTGCAATCGCTCATGGATTCATCGCAACGGTGCTTGGACTACTTCTGGCCATAGCGTTGATTGCGGCTCCGTCCCTGTCGGCCGTCGAGACTGCTACAATTATCAGGATCCCGGGCGCGGGCTTTGTTGAACTAGCGGCCCTGTTCGCATTCTTTGCAATGTACGTCGTTGTAGGCGTTCTCGGCGCCGGGCTAAGCGCGCTGTTCTATCATCATGTTGAAGTGGTGATGGGTAAGATATACAGTGGTGTGGCAAATGCCCTCGCGTGGATTCACCTTGTGCTAATGAATGTCGGAATCGCGGGGGCAACTTGGACGATGATATATGCAGGCTATCTCGACGGTGTGGAACTCTGGCCGACCAGCCAAGGCGGATTGGGATGGACCATAGAACAGGTAGCTGAACAAGTCGTCGCCCAGTTCGTGCCGATAGTCGCAACAATGCTTCTACTCACAGGCATCGGCGTGCTCGCAGGCGGAATCGGCTTCCTCATCACCTACCGCAAGAAGTGAGTCAGCAACCCGAGGCATTGAGCAGAAAAGTCTTAAATCTCAAACTCCGGAGCGCCTTGGCATGACCAAGGAATCCTATGGAGCTGCTATTCAGGGAGCAGGCTGGGTGAGCACTCAACACGTGAAGGCATACATGAACAATCCACACACGAAAGTTGTCGCCATATCTAGCAGGAAAGAAGAGAGCGCCAAGAAACTCGCGGAAATGTACAACCTGAAAGGCGTCAAGATCTACAAAGACTACAACCGTATGCTCGACAATCCAGACGTGGACATTGTTTCGATCTGCACGCCACAACACCTACACGCACAAGAAGTAGTAGGCGCCGCTCAAGCAAAGAAGCATATCGTGATCGAGAAGCCTGTCGCGATAAGCCTGGACCAGCTAAAGGCGATGCGAGATGCTGTGCGGAAGGCGCGTGTGAAGACTATCGTGAGTGTGATCGCGAGATGGAACCCTATAGTTCAAACGATCAAGAATCTCGAGGCTGACGACGCGCTCGGCAAGGTCTACTATGTTGAGACCAACTATCAGTCGCATATCACGTCATGGTGGTCCGGGTGGGAATGGGCCAGGAAGAAAGACACGGGCGTCAGCTCAACACTCGTCGCCGGAATACACGCGCTAGACTTGTCAAGATGGTTCGCAGAAACGAAACTCAACAAAGCGGCACGAATTGTCGAGGTTTTCTCATACGCGGGCGGCTACCGCAAGGGCAGGAAACTGCCGCCGTTCGAGTATGACTTCAGACGCTACACGGGACGCAGCGGCAAGGGCACTCTGGCATCGCCAATGGAATACGACGGGTTAGAAATCATGCTCTTGAAGTATGATAACGGCGCGCTCGGGAAGGTATCATCCAACTATGACGTGATAATGCCATACAACTTCACCTGGGAGATATTCGGGGACAAAGGCACCTGCAAGAATAACAGGATCTGGTCTCTGAAGTATCCGGGCCAAAACGACTGGGTCTCGGTACCAGGGATAATGCTCGACACCGCAGAAGTCGCACACCATTCATTCCAAGACGAGATCGACGAACTCGTCGACGGCATAATCCACAACAAGGAGTCACCATCGAACTTGGAAGACGCCGTAAACCCGCACGAGGCCGCAATCGCAGCCATCATGTCCCAGAAAGAAGGAAAACCAATCAAACTACCTCTCATCTGACCGGCACGCCAAAGCGCTAACGATACGTCCGGCAACGACCTGTCACGCAAGGAATCGAGCGAAGCAACCGCTATCAGAACTGCAGACGTGTTAACTGCTCTGTAGCCTGTCACGCGAAAAGACTAACTGCCACGCTTCCTCATCCGGGATGGTCTCGTAGTTGCTGGTTTCGTTACTCTATGGACGTTCACAACTCAGAGGGAACGTACCAGACTGGGCCGTAACTGACATTGTCATCCCCAAAGAGTGGCAGACATTTTCTCAGGAGAATTCGGTGGAATCTGCCCTTAGGCAACCCATTGGAAGTTCCAGACTCAAAGAACTAGCCCGCGAAAGTCACAGTGCTGTCATAGTGACCTGCGACAGAACAAGAGGGGTCCCGAGTCAAGTCACGGTTCCTTTGATGGTTGAAGAACTACGAAGTGGCGGCATGGACTCGGACCGCATCAAAGTGCTGGTTGCGACCGGACTTCACAAGGGCGAGACCATGATCGACGTAGAGGAACGATTGGGCAAAGAACTACTTGGCAATCTCAGAGTGGAAATCCACGACAGCGACGACCATGCCCATTTGGTTGAATTGGGAAAGCTCTCTTCAGGCACACCGCTTTGCCTGAACAGGTCTGTGATTGAAAGCGATCTGGTGATAGTGGAAAGCAACGTGGAGCCTCATTTCTTTGCCGGATTCACAGGGGGCAGCAAAGTCATTCTGCCTGGGGTTGCGGGGACCGATACTATCCTCCGCAACCATTGCTGGCACAACATCGATCACCCGACATCTCGATCTGGGATAGTAGAGAACCCGATCAGGGCTGAAGCTAACGAAGCATTACGGCATCTAAGTAGAATCTTCGCGCTCAACGTTGTCCTCGACAGTGAAAAGAGAATAGTGTATGCGACGGCGGGAGATCCAATATCGTCCTTCAATGCTGCCGCCGAATCCGTGAGTCTGCATTCGAGAGTGCAAATCGAGGATCCGCCTGATGTGGTGATAACTACCAACGGCGGATATCCTCTGGATAGAAACGTGTACCAATGCGTGAAAGGGATCGCCGTTCCAGAGAGGATCTTGCACGAGGATTCACGGATCATAATGGTCAGCGAGTGTACGGATGGAGTTGGCCACCAAGATTTCCTGAGATTGCTGGCGAGCGACACGCCAGACGCAATCTATGAGAGGCTTAGGAAAGGAGAGGCATTGGTCCGCGACCAATGGGAGGTTCAGGTTCTCTGCCGGGTACTACGTAAGGCCCCGGTCTGTTTCGTCACGAGACCCGAAATAGCCCACGAGATCAAATCGATGCACATGGACTATGCGCAAACGATAGAACAGGCACTGGAATCTGTCAAACTACGAGAAGGAGAGAGCGTCTTGGTCTTACCGCAGGGACCAATGACACTCCCGAGTCTAGGATAACCTCACAATGCGAGGGCTGACAGTACGGCCGCAAAAAGGATGGCCGGCAGCAGGTTTCCAACCCTAATCTTCGTGATTTGTAGGAGATTCATCGCGATGCCCAGAATCAGCAGCCCCCCGGTTGCTGTCATCTCATTGATCATCGATGAGGTGAGATAAGGTTCGAGCAGTGAGGCACCTATCGTAATGCCACCCTGGTAAGCTGCGACAGGTAGCATGGAGAACAGGACTCCAATTCCGAGCGTTGAAGCGAATGCGACGGACGCTATTCCGTCCAGTCCGGACTTCGTCAGCAGGATCGAGTAATCGCCTCGCAGGCCGTCTTGAAGTGCGCCCACGATCGCCATCGGACCCACGCAGTACAGGAGAGTGGATGTGACAAAGGCTTTCGCGAACGTTCCGCGCTCTTTGCTGAATATGACCTCAACTCTTGCTCCGAGTCTGTCGAGTCTGTCCTCAATTCGCAGGAGCTCGCCGAGTACTCCTCCAATCACTATACTGACGAGGACGATCAACGCGTTTTGGGTTGTTATCATCATCTTGAGACCGATGAGCGCTGTCACGAGGCCGAGTCCTTGCATAGCGATTGAGTTGATCCGTTCAGGGAGCCTCTGTTTGAGCATGAATCCGATCAGTGTTCCAATGGCGATGGCGACAACATTAGCTAAGGTTCCAAGGAGCATGCGAAATCACTCGAAGACCCATGTATGATGTGCTGACCCGTCCGTGATTGTTTCCTCCTAGGGAAAGTGATCCAACTATATACGCAATTGTTTGGCTCACGTGTGGTTGTCTACTGTTCAACTGGTGGTCACCCACAGAATTGCTGTCCCTTCTCTTGAGGGTTCAAATGTCAACGCCTGCACCAAGGGACCCACTCATGAAAGATGTTGTGGTCCTAGTTGGTGATCCTAAGTTTGCCCGATGCCAGCCGTTCTCTCCATAGTCAGCGATCGAGTTAAGTTTTCGCAGTTCCGCTTATCTGCATCTATCGCTTC